>Ga0136642_1000544_pt1 | contig 19300 bp, 28 predicted proteins | sample LowCatLa1302831Y_FD_115313 | JGI IMG/M metagenome (GOLD analysis project Ga0136642, IMG submission 115313) | Freshwater microbial communities from Lower Cathedral Lake, Yosemite National Park, California, USA - 13028-31Y | ecosystem: Environmental > Aquatic > Freshwater > Lake ... | reverse complement strand
GTTGTCGTCTTTGAAGGTCAAGCCGTCGGTCTGGCCGATGTAGCCGTACAGGCCGTTGCTTTGCTTGTAGACGTTGTAGCGTGCCGCGCTGGTGCTGGACCAGCTGATGGTCATGTACTGGCCGGTCACCAGCACGTTGCCGGTGCCGCTGCCTGCAGCGGATGCGGCCGACTCCTCCAGCCCGGTGGCGCCGACGCTGGTGACGACGTAGTTGTACACCGTGCTGCCGGCACCGGTGGGCGTCACGGTCGGTGCGCTGGGGGTTGTCAGGGTAGACACAAAGCTGATGGTCGTCAGCGTCCAGTTGGTGGCGCCTAGCCGCTTGAGCTCGCGCGGTGCGTAGCCCGGATGCACCAGCGTCAGCACGTCAGCACTCTGCACAAAATGCAGGTCAAACAAGTCGGCCTCGACATAGGGCGTGGCCACCTCGTAAGGCAGGCCGCCGGTGGACGCCAGCAGCGTGGCGCCCATGGTGTGAAAGCGGACGTAGAACTCGCCAAACTCCAGCACCATCGTCTGGGTGGTGCTGTAGGTGAACGGCACCAGCCGCGTGCGCTTGGCCGGGGTCTTGACGGTGTTGACGTAAGCAAAGCCCGGGCGGTTGGCAATCGGGCCGTGCGGCAGCACGATCATGTTGCGGCAGGTGGCCAGGCCGGCCTGGAACTTGGAGTCACTGATCTGGCCCCAGAACTCGGGCGTGACCTCGCCGCCCGAGAACGACATGGTGAGCTTGCGGGTGCTCATCGCACATTCATCCAGCCGACCTGCTGCTTCGGGGTGGCCCGGCGCTGTGAGGCGTCCGAGTCCGTCGCCTTGGCCAGCCAGAAGGCAAAGGTCTTGACGCAGGCCTGGCCGGCCGCCATGCCGGCTTCGCCCTTGAGCACCGGGCCGGACAGCTTGGAGGCCAGCAGCCAGCCCAGACATTCGACAAACAGCGGCGAGAACTTGCTGGTGTCGCTCACCAGCACGGTGTAGCGCAGCACGGCGTCCTGCTGGTTGGTCAGGATGATGTCGTTGCCGTCGGCGTCCGTCTCGGGGCTGAAGTCTTGCGGGGTGTAGGCGCCGCCGGCGATGTTTTGCGAGTATGCGTTGTCGTACGCCTGCGAGCTGGACTGCATGCTGGAGCTATAGTCGTCCGTCGCATCCGGTGCCAGCACCGAGATCAAGTTGACGGCGTTGGACGGCAGCGCATAGCAGTAGCGCCAGGTGGTCGATGGGTTGGCCACGGCTGCCAGGGTGGACCGGCGGGTGGCAAAGGCCCACGGGTGCATCTCCAGCAGCGCGGCCAGCGCCATCGGGTAGAACCGCGCGCAGTGCTCGGCCTGGGCTGAGCCCTCGGGCGGGTCAATGCTGGACACCGTGGCGCTGTCGCCCAGATGGCTCAGCGCCTGATTGCATACGTCAACGACTGAGGCCAAAATATTCTCCAAAAAAGAAAAGGGGCACGCGGCCCCCTTCTTGCAAACATCAAACCGGCGGGGTTACACCAGGCTGCTGGTTTTCTTCTTGTCGCCGGTCGCCGTGATCAAGCCATCAGCAAACAAGCCCTTCAGCACGGCCGCCACCGAGGCAGCAAAGGCTGCCGGGTCGCCGACTGAGCTCTCGCTGTTTTCAAGCATCATCTGCTTGACGCGGGCGGCGTTGCTCAGCGTGTATTCAGCGGCCTTGGCACGACCTTCGTCGTCCAACGGCTCCAGGTTGTCAGCGGGCAGGCCGTCATACTCGACTTCGGCGCCCGCTTGGAATAGTTCGTTCCCAATAAGGGACAGCTCTTTGACTCGGTACTTGGGCATGCTCTTCTTTCAGTGATTGAGGAAGGGGTGGGTAGGTTAGAGAGGCCCGCCAGGTGCGCCCTTGTGAGGCGTGGCGGGCCCATCCGTTTAGCTGACGGCGAAGCCAGACTTGTAGTACATGTTTTTCGCCGACTGGAGGTCTTTCACCAGCGCCGCAGTGACCGACAGCGCAGTGACTGTTGAGCCAGTGGCGATGTAGCGAACACCCAGGTAGCGCTTCGGTGCGTAAGGTGCGGCCTGGTCAATGCCCAGCGGAATCAACGTACCGACTGGCAGTGAAGCAATCGGGAAAGCGTCGGTCTGGTTGATGACCTGCACGTTGCTGGACAGTGCAGCATCGTCAGCCTGGATCAACTGGAACTGGACCGTGGTGGCCGTAGCAGGCGCCACCAAGATGCTGAACGCGACGTTGATCTCAGTGCCGGCGCCCAGGTCACCGACTTGGTTACCACCCAACGTCAACGGGCCGAGGTCCATCGTGTTGGTGGAGACGGCGCTGTTGGCTGTCACCAGCTGACCAGTCAGGGCGCCGGTGGCCGAGATGGCACCGGAGAGGAAGGAGAAGTTGTCGAGAATCATGATGTTTTCCTTAAAATGTTGGGTGTGAAACAGGGGCCGAGGCCCCGGTTTGCTTTAGACCACACGGCTTTCGGTGTTCAAGAGCTGGTCCACCTTGCGCAGTGGCACACCCATGAACTTGGTCAGCGCGTAAGGCGTACCGAACTGGGTCAATGCGGCTTCAATGCTCAAAGCAGCGTTCGACTTGTTCAGTGCCGCGACGCGCAGCATCGAGTAGACGGTGCGGTTGGCGTAGAACACAGCCCGGCCCATGCTCAGGTTAGGCACACGGTCCAGCGAGCGGCTCATCAGGTTGATGATCTGCGTCGCGGCAGTCGATGACTGGGTGGTGGACTGGCCGGTCAGGTCGGTCACGTTGATGTTCGCAATACGAACAACATAGCGCCAGTCTTTCACAGCGATACCGTTCTTCCACTGGTACAACGCGCGCATTGCTTGGAAGAAGTTGTTGTTGCTGTCAGGCACCGACTCTTCACCCAGGTCCTGGTGCATCAAACCGGCCTTCGTGCCCTTCGGGAAGGGGCAGAAGACGGTGTTCTCACCCCACACGACCAGGTAGATCGAGGCGTTGTTCGTGCCCGTGCCGCCGGCGTCGATGATGTTGCCGCCGTTACCGGCCGACAGCGAGCTGTAGCGGGTCTGCAGGCCCAGGAACTGACGCGGGTCGGTCGATGGGTTGCCGTAGAACATGGCGCCGGCCATGGTTTGGTTCATCGCCTCGATGAAGGCCTGGTCTTCAGACAAGCGGAAGGCGGCGGTGTTGCCGTTCAGCTTGGCCAGCTCCACGTCGATGTGGCTGCGGGCTTCCAGGATGCCGCAGGCTTCGTCAATCTGGGTGGTGGTGGACTTGGAAGTCGGCACACCCTGGTTAATCATGCGGTAGAACACTTGCGGCAGGCCGGTGCGGATGGTCAGGCGGTGACCGGTCGGCAGGTTGCCTTCCATGAAGACGGCGTCCTCAAGGATTTCGTTGGTTTGTGACAGCAGCTCAGCCACCTTCGGCACCTGGCCGTTGGGGTCGAGACGTTTGGCCCAGTCGGCCAGAGTAAGCGCGCCAGAAGAAAGAGTAGCCATGGTAGTTTTCCTTTAAGACTGATTGGGGTAGAGGGACTTGGCTGTGTTGGTGCTGGCCGTTGCCGGACCCGCGCCACCAGTGACCATGCGGTCCTCACTGATTGCTTTGCCAGCGCGCACCAGAAGGCGAATAACCTCCGGGTGGTTGCCGAGCCGTGAGTCGTTCAGCAGCGTGCGCAGCTCGGGTGTGCCGAAAGCGTCGAGCGCTTTCTTTGCGGACGACAGTGAGTCGGTCAGCTTGTCGCCGCCGTATTCCTTGTCGCTCGATGCACTCGCCGCCCAGGCGTCTGAGGCCTTTTGGATGGCGTCGGCTTGACGGGCCTGCATCGCAGGGGCCATCTTGTCGATCACGGTCTGCGCTTCCACCTGGGTCAGCTTGAGATCTTTGGCCAGGGCCGAGAAGTCACTGAGCGCGCCCTCGTCCATCTGCGTACCTTCCGGTGCAGTGAACTCGTACGACTCAGGCGCCACCCTCTCAGGTGGTGCTGCTGGCGCGTCCGTCTTGGCGGCGGGGTTAGCCGCTGCCGCATCGGTAGGTGCCTGCTGAGTTGCATCGGCGCCAGCCGCAAGCGTCACGGGGGCGCTTGTGGTTGATGCCGGTGCGGGGGACGACGTGGCGGCGGGTGTGGTTTGGGCACCGTCAGTCATGAGGGATTCGGTGGTCATTCGCGGGACTCTTTCATCATGGTTGAGTAAAGGTCAGGGCTGGCGGTATGGATCAGAGCCAGGGTCCGCAGACCCTCGTTCTTACGACCCTCGGCGAACGCCATGGACATGCTGTTGGTGTTGAATGAGAGCTTGAAGACCTCACCCCGCTCCAGCGTGCGCCATAAAATTCGCCGACCGCGCTTAGAAGACATCAGCCACTTCACGTCATCGACATCGGCCTGGTCGGCCAGCTGCTCGCGGGTTGCGCGCACAGCCCGGACCTTGTCCTGGCTTTCAATATCGAGTGGGTCGTAGTGGTTCACGACGCGAGATTAAGGGTGGGGCTGCGTGTTACGCGCACCACCCGCATGCTGTTCAATCGCCGTAGAGCAATGACGCAGTGTCCTGCCCACCGCCCTGCATGATCTCGATGTCGGACAGCTGCAGGGTCAAGCTGATGTCGGGCTTGTCGCCCTCGGCCTTGACCTCGTCGGCCTCCTCAACTTCAGCGGTCACCCGCGTGGCCACAGCGCGCACCTTGAGCATGTAGACCGTGCCCGGCGCCGGTGCCGTCGTGATGCCCAGCGCCTCGCATTGCTCGTCACTCAGGTAGATGGTGGGGCAGCAGTTGTAGTCCGACATAGGCATGGCCATGTCGTCGCCCTTGATGTTCATGTCGGCCATAGTTGTGTCCTGGTTGAGTTATTGCGAGGTGTAGCCAGAAAAGGCCTGCATCACGTCGTTGCCTGCGTTGCCGGTAGGCGTCTGCACACCACCCAGCTTGCCGGCGGCGCTCGCCACCTGCTCCATCTGTGCGGCCTGCTGGGCTTGCTGTTGGGCCTGGGCCCGCTGCTGACGAATCAGGGCGACCTTGTCACCAGCCACGATGAACTCAGGGTCCACACCCAGCATGTCGCTGTACTTGTCGGCCCAGACATCGCTGTCGAACTTGTCCAGGATGTCCGGCTTGAAGCTGGCAATCTGGCCCAGGTTGCCGACGAAGCGGTCCACCCCGTTGGTGGCAATAGCGCGCTGGGCTTGGGCCAACATCGACACATACGTCACGTTCAGGTCCATGCCCGCCAGTTCAGGCGGTGCTGGCGGCACGATGCCGGCGGCCAGCATGTGCTCGAAGGTAGTCTCGATCAGCGGGTCCAGCATCTCCGAATGCAAGCGCTCGACCACCGGCCCCAGCATCAGCATCTTTTCTTCATGCCGCTCAGCCACCTCGGTCGCCGTCATCGCACTGTTGGTGCCGTTGGCCAGCATCAAGAACAGATCCGCACTGAAGGCGCCCCGAATGCGGCCGCGCACGTCCTGGATGTCACCCAGCAGGTGACTCAAATCAATGCGCGCATCAAACGCTGTTCGGATGCCGCCGGCTGGCCCGGCCTGGTCCACGAAGGTGATGCCGCCCGGCAGCGTGTCCACGTCGCGACCCTTCATGCTGGCCGGCACCTGCAGCGGTGGCTTGGTCAAGTAGTCGATGCCCTGGGCTTTCCTCATCTGCTCATGCTGCAGCTGCTTGATGTCGCCCAGCGCGTCCATCGCCGGGCTGTTGCCGTAGATGTCGCCGCCGCTGGTGGCCCAACGTGCAGCCAATGCAGGAAAGTTCTTGAAGCCGGACTCGGACAGGTAATCGTCCTTGTTGCCGTTGATCTCGAAGTAGACCGACTTGAACGCCATGTTCAAACTGTCGCGCTTGCTGGTGTCGCGGTCGGTGCGCGGCTCGATGGCATGCACGATGGTGATCCACTGGTCCAGGCTGCCTCGGTCCCACAGGTTCTGCACGGAGGTGCTGCACTTGTCGCGGCCAAACTCAGTCACCATCTCGCCCACGGTCTTTTGAAACTCGCGGTACATGGTGACGATCTCACCCTTCCAGTTCTGGGCCAGGCAGTACTCGCCGGTGGTCAGCGGGTAGTGATGGATCACGTTCTGGTAGTCCGGCATGATGATGCTGGACATGGTGCCGAAGGCCCCCAGCTCCTCGTAGCCAGAATGCAGCGAGCGGTAGGTGTTCGACTTGGCGAAGATGTCCAGCATCAGCTTGGTGACCTGGCTCAGCCACAGGTTCACGGTCGGCGACTTGTTCAGGTCGGCATCCGGTGTGGCCAGACGAAACCACGGCCGGGCCGGTGATGTCATGCCAGCCATCATGCCGGCCGCCAGCACCCGCAGCGCTTGCGTGCCGGTGTTGTCATAGATGTTGTTGTGCCGCTTCTGGCCACGGTTGCGGTCTTGAATAAAGAAGCGGCCTGCACGCGGCAGCACGAAGTCGCTGATCTCAGTCCAATGACTGAACCAAGTCGAACGTTCCGACTTGAGCGCGCCCCAGCGGGTGTAGATCCTGTCGCGTGGTGCGATCTCTGACATAGCTTAGCCGCCCAGCAAAGTAGTTTTGCCCAAGGTGGCGCCCGCTGTCATCGAGCCGCCGGTCAGCATCGTGCCGCCCACGCCGCCGGTGTCGGCACGGCCGACGGTACTGCCCGCGCCGGTGATGGTGGCCGCCTTTGAGGCCTGTGCTGCTGCAGCGGCGGGGGTTTCTGCAGCTTGTGCTGTCGCAGCTTGTGCTGTTGCCGCTTGTGCCGGTGCAGCCTGGCCACCCGACTCGCCGCCGGTGAAGACTCTGGCGAAGGGGCCCAAAATATTGCTCACTCCGTCAAAAATAGCTCCGCACATGGTTAGCTCCCCAATAATGTTTTCTTGCCCAACAGCAAACTGTTGGGGTCTACACCTTGGGCACCGGTCAGCATCGTGCCGCCCACCCCACCCTTAGCCGCCAGGCTGTTGGCCGATGACGACGCAGCGATGTCGGGCTGCTTGGCGTTGGCCAGGTTCATGGCCTGATCAGCCTGGTCTGCGGTTTTTGTCGCGGCTGCAGTGGCCTGGGTAGCGGCTTGCTGCTGCGCAGCGGCGGCCTTCTTGCCTGAGTCGTACTGCATGTAGGTACTGACAGCCATCACACTGACGGCAGCGAGCATGAAACTCATGGGTGTTCTCCTGTCAGCCGCACGCGGCCGGTAAGTTGAATGGGGCTGGGCCGCTCGTTCGTCACCAGCTCCAGCTCAGCGGCCTCGACGTTGGTCGCCTTGCAGGTGTGGAAAGTGGTCCAGACCATGTCCTCCATCACCAGCCCAATGCGCTTGAGGCCAGCCGATTGAATGAAGGTGGCCGGTGCGGTGATGTCTTGCTCGGTGCCGTCGGCATTGACCACGCGGACGCGGCCCTGCTGCATCACAGCAATCGAGTCGTCCAAGTGAATGGCGCCCGTCAGCAGGGTGCCGGCAGGGACTGCGAACTCACGGGCGTACATGCCGTTGCAGAACCAATGCCGCAGGGGTGTATCCACCTGGGGCTGCTCCAGCATCATGGCCTCGAGCGCAAAGATCTTGTCCTCGAGCGTGCCGCCGGCAGGCAGCAGCGACAGCACCGATGCCGTCTCGCTCACCATCCCGGTCGCTGTCTGCACAATCTCGCTCATGTCGGCCTTCGGTTATTCGTAGGCTGCATGGTGGCCGCTGGTCGGCCGGTTACGCGCACCGCTAGGTTGGCAGGGACTCGTAGGGGTCGTACTCGCGGCGGGGGTTGCCCCGTGAGCTGTTTTCATCCTTCGGCAGCTGGTACTCGGGCACCGGGTAGGCGAACGTCAAGGCCAGCGCGTCACCGTCGTCCGGGCTGGCCAGGCCCCTCGACTTCATGTGCTCCTTGCTCTCGAGCTGGATCTGGTCCTTCGCGGTGTACTGGTACTCCACGCTGGTCAGGTCGGTGACGGTGGCCTCGTCCTTGGTCAAGCTGCCGAGGGTCAGCCACTCCTTCAATCGGCCCCATATCTCGGCCCGCTTGTTGAGGTACTTCCGGTCGTCGTCCGCCTTGCCGCCGAACTGGACCTCGACCACATCGTGGTTCAGCTGGCGCAGTCGGTCCACCACACCGCCACCGACGCCGCCACCATCCACGAAGACGACGGAGGACATGCCGAGCGACTTGATGTAGTCGATGTGCTCGGCCACCTTGCTGGCCAGCTGCATGGTGTTCAGCTCGCGGAATCGCTTGACCGGGATGCCGACACCATCACGCCCGACCCGTGTGCGGATCACGCTCTGGTCATCACCAAACCGTGCCACATCGACCCCAACGGCCGCTGTGCGCCCGATAAAGCGTTCAGCCAGGGGTAGCCTGCCCATCGCCTGTTCAACGCGCTCACGGTCGATGAACTGCAGGCTCGAGGCGTTGGGGAAGACACCCCGCACCCGCACCTTGACGAAGTCTGAGTCCTCGCCGTAGTCGGCCACCCACTGGTCCAGCAGGTCCTTGTTGGTGATGGCCACGCTCCTGCTGTCGATGTGCTGGCCGTGCCAGCGGTGGCGCTGCGCACCAAAACATTCAGCGAAGGCGCCGGTGTTGCGGGTCGGGTTGCCGAAAGCAAACCACATCGGCTCGCCGTCGGTCATACCGCCCTTGCTCACCTCCCAGATCTTGTTGGGTACGCCCGAGGCCTCGTCGAAGATGTAGAACGATGTCGAGTTGACCGCGTGCTGGCCCGCGAACGCTTCGCTATTCTCTTCGCGGCAGGTCTGGGCCGCACAGAACCAGCTCTCACGGTGCTGCTTGTGCACCATCCGCATGGCGCCCTTGCCGGTCGTGATGTCGAACCAGTGGCCGGTGATGCTGCGCTTGTTCCACTTCGCAATCTCGGCCCAGGTCTTGGAGGACAGCTGGTCGCTGGTGGTGGCTGTGATGGTGCCGTGGGCGTATGGCCGGGTTGACATGATCCAACCCACGATCCAGCCCACCATCGCCGATTTGCCGATGCCGTGGCCGCTGCTGATGGCCTCCATGATGGCTGGGACGGGGGTACGGCCGTCGAAGTCGTGCTCCCGCACCTGGCGCCCCAGGTTGTCCAAAAACTCGCAGGCCCAGGCGTCTGGGCCGTACTCGTAGTCGTAGATCAGATCCCAGGGGCTGGGCAGCTTGGCCACCTGCAGGGCCGGGTCGTGGGCCCAGTCGTAGGCAAACATCACGAACCCGAGCGGGTCGTCGAAGAAGTTGCCCATCTCCTGGGCCAGCTGCTGCTCGGACGACTCAGCGGCCACTGCGGGCCCTGCGCGCTGCGATGATGGCGCCCGCCGTGTCAATCGAGCCGCTGTGCTCGACCTGCTGCTTGTCGCCGTAGCGTTTAGGGTCCCACTTGGCCAGCAGCTTCAGGCGGGTTTCAACGCGCAGCTTAGCATGTTGCACAGCCCCGCTGTCGGTGGTGCCGTACTGGGTGCTGGGGGGTGGCGCATCAGCGATGTCGAGGCAGTGTCCGGCTATGGCGTCAAAGCCTTCTATACGCGCCTGGGCGATGCTTTCGGAAACTTTCAGATCATCTTTGGCCCACTCCCACACGCTGGTGACACCTGGCATGTGCGGATCGCGGCAAATTTGTGCCAGGGGCTCGCCCAACGACAGGCGCTGGCAGATCTCGTCGATGATGGGTTGGCGTTCCTTAAACATGCCGCCACTGTCACGCGCGCGCGCGGTGTTACGCGCACCGCCCCCAAGGTCAAATTGTCACGCCAGCTATAACGCAAAGAACGCATGCATAGCCAACACAGCTGACAAACGCGTTGGCCGCAGAAGAAACTTCAAAGCCAAAGATGCCCGCAATGACAGCCAATGGAATCGAGCCCACGAACACAAAAGCCGCAGCCCTTTCGGTCCCGTCGCGTTTGGCGTTGTCGAGCATTCTGCAAAGTTGTTCATCAGAGATGTTGTTCATACCGTCACCTTACCCCTTTCGTTGGGATGTGGCAAGCCGGCGGGAGGCACAGCCCGCCAGGCACTGGCCACCTGATTGCGTGACCAGCCTTTGAGGATGCTGCGCACCGTTGACTTGCAAACCTCGAACTTGGCCGCCAGCTTGCGGTAGCCGTAGCCCTGCCCGTGCAGCTCAAATATCAGATCGACCTCATGGTCGGTCAAGCGCGCATTGTGGTGGCTGTCACCCACCCTGCGGTTCTTCTCGTTGACACCGACCATGTGGACCGACACGTCAGACCCTAAACAGTTTTGGGAAGTCGAACCTGGCCTTGGCCATCACCACCTCGATGGCCTTCAGCCTGGCCAGCGGGTCGGCATAACTCACCTGGGTCAGGAACGCTCGACGCAAGGCCATGCGCACCTCCCAAGGTAGCTGCAGGCTCAGCGGGGGGAGTTGGTGGTCGTTCGTCATATTTTCACCTTTCATGTAAAAAAGCTGTTTGCTGTTTTCTGCGGATTCGCTCGTCCGCTCCATAAATCGCCTGCTCCAATTACTCCACTCCCAAAGGGAGATGGAGTGTTTGGATCACTTGCACCGACTCCAATTGATCCAATGGAGCAGAGTGGAGTAAATGGATCAATACGAATCTGCATAAATTGCATGCAAAATTTGCGTGTTCATTTGCTTGAACCTGCTTTCTTTTGCGCCTTGCTGGCGTTTACAGCTTTCGACCACTGGCTCGACACCTCCTGTGTCGTCAGCTTGTGCTCGTCACAGCGTTTGCGGCCGAACGCTTTGCTGGTCGAAAACTCAAGAGGTGTGGCCACAGTAAACGACCCGCCACACACCACGCAGGCCGAATGCCAGATCGCCAATTCAGTCAACGACTGGTCTTTGCGTGCGTGGGGGATGTTGGCCAGCCAGTAGAAAATGCGGCCGTCGGGGGTCGTCACGTCGTTCATAAAACCTCCACCAGGCCTCCGGTCACCGAGACCGCGTTGGCGCCCACCAACGACTCCAAAGCGCGCAGCACATCCCGCCGCCGGTTGTCCCGTTTGCCATCCTCGACAGGCAGTTCAGCCACGCACGCATCGACCAGCTGCGATGTGGTGACTGCCCCCGGCAGGTCGGTCAGGGCGACAGCCATGCGCATCACCAGTTGCTGCTTGGCGCCCTTTGGTTCGGTCTTGCGCTGGGCCTTGGGCACGCTGGCACCGTGCTGCACCACGCAGCTGGTGATGTCGTCGCCGTCATCGTCCTGGCCCACGGTGACGCTGGCCAGGCTGAAGGCGAACTCCTCACCCTCACCGTCGCCGTCCTTCATCTTGGTGATGGTGGCGCTGCGGTACTTGTTGCTGCGCTCGACCAGGATCTCCACATCCAGCGCCCCCTTGATGCCAGACCAACCCCGCAGGCCCCGGCTGCTGTCTTTGCCACTGTGGGCCACCAGCAGCACCATGGCGCCGGTGGCAACGCCCAGCGCCTTGCAGTGGGCCAACGCACGGCCCATGTCTTCGCCGCTGTTCTCATTGCCGCCAGCGGTCACCTGGGCCAGGGTGTCAACCACTATCACGCGGGGGGCCAGCGGCTTGGTGGCGGTGATCAGGTCCTTGATGTCGGCCTTCTCCAGGAAGTTGGGCGCGTCACCCAGCACATGCACCGGCAGGTTGGCCAGGTCCACCCCGTGGTGTTCGGCGTAGGCGCGCAGCCGGGTGGTGAAGCCCCCCGCCCCCTCGGCCACGATGTAGGCCACCGTGCCCTGGCTGACCTCATGGCCGCGCCACGGCGTGCCCGCAGCGATGGCCATCACCAGGTCCAGCGCCAGGAAAGACTTGCCCGCGCCCGACTCCCCGAAGACAGCCCCCACATCCGCCTGCGGCAGTACCTTTTTAATGAGCCACTGCACCGGCCTGCGGTTCAGGTAATCGGCCGCCTGGCTGAACTGAAAGCGGATCGGCTTTGCTGGGGCGGGAACAATTCCCGTTACATTCCCTTTTGGCTCAGAAATATCCTCAAAATCATCAGCCGTAGCGGTCTTGCTGGTGGCCCGGGCCTTGGCCTTTTGGCAGTGCTCCACCCACAGGTACATCAGAGCCCGGTCGTGGTCGTAGCGTCGGTGGCTCAGGGCCACCTCCATCGCGTGCTCGTTGTTGGTCAAGACCGTGAGCACCTGGGCGTCGTCCAGCCCGGCCGCGTACAGCGCCACCGAGGTGGTGAACAGGGTACGGCTGCGGTCGGTGCCGGTGGTGCCTTCGGCCAGGAAGTCGCTCGCCTGGTACGGCAGCCCCAGCCCATTTATATCGGGCCACCCGTCCAGCTCATCGATCAGGTCAGGCAGCTGCAGGCTGATGACGTTGGACGCGCTCTTGACCTTCGCGTAGGCCTGGGCCAGCCCCTCCAGAGCTTCAGCGGGTGGGGTGGCCAGCTCATGGACCGACACCTTCAGGCGCTGGCCGGTGACGGTCAGGAAGCGCGGCTCCAGGCCGCCGTAGACCTCGATGCCAACCTCATGGTTGGTCCAGTCGCTGGCGATCTTGCCCTCCACCAGGATGCGCAGGCCCTTGCCTGACGGTGACAGCTCGGTGTAGCTGGCCAGGGTCTCGATCACCTCCAGAGCCCAGTCGTCGATGGTGTTGTCACGCACGCACCCGTCCAGGTCGATGCCGACGACCCCATGGGGGCCGGTCATCACGTACCCCACCCCCGCGAAAAGGGCCGGGTTGCGGGTGAAGGCCTCGAGCGCCTGCTCGTAGCTGTACCACCGCTCCGGCTTGGCGGTGCTCAGGCCGTAGCCTGTGGTGGTGCAGGGTATCTTGTCAAACTTGCCGCGCTTCTCGTTGAAGATCGCCTTCCAGGGGGCCCAGCGGTTGTTGGCTTTGATGGTGGCGGGGATGTTGTCGCCGTTGAAGGCGGACGGTTGTTTGGGTTGGGCCATCACAGTGGCGGCCTAACTTTGGGCGAGTTGGGACCTGCCTGAGACCAAGTCGGCCACCCTCGGGTTCATGGTGCGGGCGCGGGGCACACCCCACAGCACCTCAATTTCTCGGGCACGGGCCAGCGGCACCCAGCCCTGGCGGACCCACTTCGATACTGCCTGCTGGGTCACGCCCAGCCCCTCCGCCAGGCGGGCCTGGTTGCCCGCCGTCTCACAGGCGTAGGCCAGGCCCGTTGTTTTGCTCATTTTCTTTGTCATATCAATCCGTTTGGTTTACCTGCAACATAAAACTCAACTGTAAGGATGATATCTAGGTAATCACACAAGTAAATTTAATAAAAAGATTGACAAGTAAAACTACTTAGATTAGCCGGGTATTCAAACTGCAAAAAACGGGCTAGAATAACAACCAATTGTTTAAGAACACACCTACACACATGACTACCGCCCCTGTTATCAGGATTCTTGCAGACGAAATGCACCGCGCAGGCCTGAGCAAGCGCGAGCTCGCGCAGGCGCTCAGTGCATGCGGTGACAAGATCACCGAGCAGGCGCTCGGCATGTGGTGGTCTAGGGGTAAGGTGCCCGTCAGTCGGGTGGCTGGCCTGGCCCAGGTGCTGGACTCAGGCACCCTGATGGATGAGCTGGCCAAGGCCATCGTGCAACCGTCAGGCGCGGTGGCCGCGCCCCGGCCCAAGGTCGAGCCAGCCACCCGCTACAGCGCGCAGGCGGTGCCGGCGGCCGCCCTGTCAGCGCAAGGTCAGATGCTGGCCGAATGGTTCGACAAGATCGAGGACCCGATAGTCAAACTCGAATGCTTCCACGGCTGCACAGCCTTGCTGATACAAGCACTCCGGCGCGAAGTGCCCACTGACGCGCCTGCACCTCCTCCCCTGTAGTAAACGCCATACGCGGCACACCCGCAGCCGTCAGCCGACGGCAAAACCGGTCGGCTGACGCCAGCTCGCTCGGCCTCACCACCACAGAGCATGCCGCCTGGCCCAGGCTTGTGCGTATCTTCGTGTTGTGGGCCACCGCCTCCCAGTCAAACTGCACGTCCGCGTGGCCGCAGTAGGCCACGTAGCTGGACTCCCCCGCCCACGCCACGCCCAGGTGATCGACCACCTGGCCCAGCGCGGCCACGCTGAAGGCCCCACCGGAATAGACCGACAGGCACCCGCCCCCCGGCAGGAAAAGCACCTTCGCCCCAGCGAAATATTTAACTTGGGGTATCAATCCGCTCATAAACCAATCCCTTTAGTGATGAGACTGAAGGATACCCCCCCCTTCTGCATGTAAATAGGGCGCAACCCTAAAAATAAATAAACTATTTCGTTGTTGAATCTGTTTGGTTGATATATGATTATCCTGTCGGTTTAATTAATTCAACTAAACAGGAGTTTTCATCATGGCATTCGTAGACCAAGCAAAAAAGAGTCGGATCGCAGCCGAGCTGAGGAAAGTCATGCCGCAGGGCTGGAAGTACAACCTTGCCGTGCACCAGCACAGCACCATCGTGTGCACCATCGCCGCAGCGCCGTTTGAGCTGATCAAGGACCGCAACAAGTCCGAGTACTTCGATCCCGAGACCGCCACCCACTTCACCGTCAACCCCTACCACTACCCCCGCGCGTTCAAAACTTGCGCCGTCCGCGCCACGCTGGGGTCAATCGTGCTCGCCCTGAACACCGACAACTACGACCGCAGCGACAGCCAGACCGACTACTTCGACTGCGGCCACTATGTCCAGCTGCAAATTGGGCGTTGGAGCAAACCCTTTGTATGCACCGCTGTGCAAGAGGTGGCAGCGTGACCGCCATCACCAACAGATGGCTCATCGCCGCCTTGGCCTGCCTGGCCCTCGGCAGCGCCTGGCACCTCGACGGCCCTGACGACCACCATCTCGAGTGGGCCCAGGCCAGCGAGCTGCGAGCTGCGCAGGCTACCGAGGCAGGTACGGCCCGCCGCGAAGCTGCAGGCCAAGCAATCTGCACGGCAGAGCGCGGCCCGAATTCAGAAGCCCGGTGGACCCCCGCCGGTGATTTGGTATGCACAACCCGCCGCCGTCTGGTGGCAGTCCAAGGAGCCCAGTGATGCTGACAAACCTCACAACCGATGAGCTGCTGCGCCATTTTGAGAACAGCCGCGACCCGCTCACCACCAGCGCCACCGAGATCGAGCTGGCCGTTCGGCTGTCGGATCTGGCTGACGAGGCCGACGAACACGAAGGCTTGATCGCCGTGCTCAAGGAGCTGGAAATTGACAAGCCAGACGAGCTCAAAGCCCAGCTGGCCTTGGCGGTAGCCGTCAAAGAGCTGCTGGCCCAGCACGACCTGGCCGACGCCGACGCCTTGCAAGACGCCCTTGGAGCGCTGGCCGACGTGCGTGCTGCCGTCGCCGTTTAACCCTTTCCCAACCACCAACCCCGAAAGCTAACTATGTCTTTAGAAGCCGCCATCTTAGAAAACACCGCCACCATGAAGGCGCTGATCGACACCATGACCGCCCTGGCCACCGCATCGGCCAGCTCCGCCCCAAAGGCCCAGGCTGCCAAGGCGGCCACTGCCTCTGGCCAGACTACTGCCAAGGTGGTGGAGGCCGCTGCGCCCGCGTCCACAACCAGCGCACCAGCCCCTGCTGCAGCGTCTGCGGTAGCCGTTGCTCCAGCCTCGACTGCTGCTGACCCCATCACCTACGACCAGGTGTCCAAGGCTATCACCGACGGCGTCAAGGCCAACCGCGACCACGTCGTCGCCACCCTGGCCAAGTTCGGCGCCAAAAAGGGCACCGAGCTGAAGGTCGAGCAGTACGCAGACTTTGTCGCAGCGCTGTCATGAGCCACGCCCAGCTATCCCCCAGCAGCGCCGTGCGCTGGATGGCCTGCCCCGGCAGCGTCGCCCTCTGCAAGGACCTGCCCGACACGTCGAGCAAATTTGCCGACGAGGGCACCGACGCCCATGAGCTGGCCGCCCTGTGCCTGGAGACCAACACCGACGCCAAGGCTTACGAGGGCCGCGTCATGGGCAAGGGCCACGGCGTCAACAGCGAGATGGTGCTGGCCGTGCAGGACTACCTTGACTACGTCCGGGCGGTGGTCAACTCAACCCGTGGCGTGTTGATGGTCGAGCAGCGCCTGCCGATCAGCAGCATCACCGGTGAGCCTGACGCCCACGGCACCAGCGACGTGGTGATCCTGACGGCCGACGAGCTGATCGTGGTGGACCTGAAGTACGGCCGAGGTGTCGCGGTCGAGGCCGACGAGAACCCCCAGCTGCAGATCTACGCGCTGGCCGCTTTTAACGAGTTCAGCTTGGTCGGTGACTTCAAGACCGTGCGGATGGTGATCCACCAGCCCCGGTTGGGCGCGGTGTCCGAGTGGACCCAGACGGTCGAGGAGCTGGTGGCGTTTGGCGACCAGGTAGCGCGAGCAGCTAAAGCTACACAGTGGGCCGAGGCCGCGCTCAAACCCACCACCAAGGGCTGCAAGTTCTGCAAGGCCCAGGCCACCTGCCCCGCCCTGCGCAAAGATGTGCTGGACTGCTTCGAGACCATCAAACCCAAGCCTCACACCCCGGGGGTGGAAGACGCTGGCCTGCTGGCCGAGGCCATGAGCAAGGCCGACCTGATCGAGGGCTGGCTCAAGGCCATCCGCGCCGAGGTTGAGTCCCGCCTCTTCGCTGGCGTGCCGGTGCCTGGCTACAAGGTCGTGCAAGGCAAGCGCGGCAACCGTGCCTGGGGCGACAAGGCGGTAGCCGAGGCACTGCTCAAGTCGATGCGGGTGCCGCACGACCAGATGTACGACTACAGCGTCATCAGCCCGACATCCGCCGACAAGCTGGCCAAGGCCGAGATCATTGGCCCGCGCCAGTGGCCCAAGGTCCAGGCCCTGATCACCCAGTCCGAGGGTCGCCCCTCGGTGGCCCCCGAGTTCGATAAACGCCCCGCACTGGTCATGTCAGCGGTGGCGGATGACTTTGCTGACATGACCGCAACCGACCTTCTTTAACTCTGAAAGTAAATCATGGATCTCATCCTCAAAAACGTTCGCCTCTCCTACCCTAATTTGTTCAAAGCCCGGGAATTCACACCCGGTGACAACAAGCCACGCTGGAGCGCAGCCTTCATCATCGAGCCAAACAGCCCCGCAGACATCGCAGTACGCGCTGCCATTGAAGCCGAGGCCAAGAGCGACTGGGGCGCCAAAGCTGCGGCCACCCTCAGAGGGATGGTCGGCCAGGGCAACAAGTACTGCTATGTGGACGGCAACATTAAAGGTAACCCAGAGACCGAAGGCATGTGGGTCCTATCCAGCCACCGGTCGGCGAAGCTGTCGCGTCCGCTGATCATCGACCGCGACAAGTCGCCACTGACCAGCGAAGACGGCAAACCCTACGGCGGCTGCTACGTCAACGCAAAGGTGGAGATTTACTGCCAGAGCGGCGAGAACTCAGGCGTGCGTGCCTCGTTCTCGGTGGTCCAGTTCGCCACCGACGGTGATGCGTTCGGGGCCGCAGCCCCTTCCGATGACGACTTCGACGACGTGAGTGCAGGCAGCGACGCCGATGCCTTGGTCTGATGGCCAACATCGCCATCACCTTTGCCGACCAGCCTGACGGGATGGTCAACGTGCAGGTCTACCTCGACGGCGTCGTCGAGGGTGCCCCGCCCACCCCCGCCCAGACGATGGCCGCAGCGATGCTGCAGTCGGCCAAGGCTGAGGCCGGCGTCACCGACATCGACATCAAACACTAGAGAACAAAGGGACCGCGCACCTCCTACCTCACCGCCAGCCTGGCGAGAACAAGGCCCCGAATGCTAACCGTCAGCCCCCTTTGCATATGCGCTGACGGCATGCACAAAACCCCGCGCGGTGGAAAGCACGAAGGGGAGATTCAGGGCAATCGGCTACCTCATTTTTTAAAGCACAGCATGACTAAACTTTGGATCGACTTTGAAACCTACAGCGAGGTGCCCATCACCCAGGGCACCCACGTCTACGCTGCGGGCGCCGAGATCATGCTGTGCGCGTGGGCGCTGGACGACGGGCCGGTGACAGTGCGCGACGTGGGCGCCGACGGGATCGACTCCCTGATGACCTACCACCTGGGCAACCCTGCCATCGAGGTCTGGGCCCACAACAGCCACTTCGACCGCACCGTCATGCGCCATGTCTGGGGCAAACGTACGCCACCGGTTCACCGCTGGCGCGACACGATGGTGCAGGCCCTGAGCCACGGGCTGCCCGGTGGCCTGGGGGTGCTGTGCGACATCCTGCAGGTGCCGACCGACAAGGCCAAGGACAAGCAGGGCCGCCAGTTCATTCAGCTCTTTTGCAAGCCCCGGCCAGCCACCAGCAAGATCCGCCGCGCCACCCGCGAGACCCACCCGGCCGAGTGGGCCAAGTTTGTCGAGTACGCCGCCCTGGACATCGAGGCCATGCGCGAGGTGCACAAGCGCCTGCCGCAGTGGAACTACACAGGCACCGAGCTGGACCTGTGGCACCTCGACCAGCGCATCAACGACCGTGGCGTGGCCATCGACATGGATCTGGTGAAGAGCGCCATCGACGCGGTCGCACTGGCCCAGACCGGTTTGGCCAGCCGCACCGTAGAGATGACCGACGGCCAGGTGGCCAGCACCACCCAGCGCGACGCACTGCTGCTGCACATCCTGGAGGCCTACGGCATCGACCTGCCCGACATGCAGATGGCCACCCTCGAGCGCAGGATCGCCGACCCCGACCTGCCGGTCGAGCTGAAGGAGCTGCTGAACATCAGGCTCCAGGCCAGCACCACCAGCACCAGCAAGTACAAGACCCTGCTTAACGGCACCAGCGCCGACGGCCGCCTCCGTGGCACCCTCCAGTTCAATGGTGCAGCCCGCACCGGCCGTTGGGCTGGTCGCCTGTTCCAACCGCAAAACCTACCAAGGCCTGTGCTCAAGCAGCACCAGATCGACCAAGGCATCGACGCCTTGAAAGCAGGCTGCGCTGACCTGGTGGTGGACAACGTCATGGAGCTCACCAGCTCCGCCATCCGCAGCTGCATCGTGGCACCCCCCGGCAAGAAGCTGGTGGTGGCCGACCTGTCCAACATCGAGGGCCGCGACCAGGCCTGGCTCGCTGGCGAGGAGTGGAAGCTGCAGGCCTTCCGCAACTTCGACGAAGGCAAAGGCCCCGACTTGTACAAGCTGGCCTATGCCAAGTCCTTCGGCGGCTCCCCCGACAACGTCACCAAAGACCAGCGCCAGATCGGCAAGGTGCAGGAACTCATGCTGGGCTATGAGGGTGGCGTGGGCGCCTTCATCACCGGCGCCGCCACCTACCGCTTCGACATCGAGGAGCTGGCCCGCCAGGTGCTGCCCATCGCCCCAGGCTGGGCGCTGAACGAGGCGTCAGGGTTTTACGACTGGACCGTCAAGCAAGGGCGCAGCACCTTCGACCTGAGCCGCGACGCCTTTGTGGCCAGCGACACCGTCAAGCGGGTCTGGCGCAACCTGCACCCAGCCATCGCCAGCTACTGGCCC
>Ga0136642_1000543_pt1 | contig 19315 bp, 39 predicted proteins | sample LowCatLa1302831Y_FD_115313 | JGI IMG/M metagenome (GOLD analysis project Ga0136642, IMG submission 115313) | Freshwater microbial communities from Lower Cathedral Lake, Yosemite National Park, California, USA - 13028-31Y | ecosystem: Environmental > Aquatic > Freshwater > Lake ... | reverse complement strand
TATTTCGTACAGGGGAACAGCGTTCCAAGGATTGCCCTTGCACAGTGACCACATTCGTTCAACCAATGCATCGTCGGTATCTGGATTGATTTCTCGCAAGGTTTCTCTAACAATCTCTTGATTGAGTATATCATCAAACTCTTGGTTCATTCTTCAACTCCGAAATGTTTTAACAAAAATTCTAAATCAGGATGACCTCGATGAAAGGCAGTATCAATACATTCCCGAACAATCAACTCGGCGAACTTATCCGCACTAAAATGAGTTGTCTCATAGGGCATATTGTTAGATGGGTCAATCGCAGTATGCGGTACCTGAGCCTGTTTGTAAAGTTCCTTGATTCGTTCGTTCATAATTGAGCCTGTAGTTTCTGAACCTTGCGACTGACCTTTAAGTATTTAGGGAACAAGTCACTGCCAAGGATGTTGCCACCTGCTTGCGCCACGATCTTGCTACATTCGATCTCCAAGCGGATGATCTCTTCAACCAACTGCTGTCTAGTGCGGATCATACTGTTTCCTTAATCATTGCTTGGGCAAACACTTGATAAGAGCCACCATGTGCATCATGTGACAGACTAACACTAACACCGCCCAAGGGCTTCCAACCATCAGCAATACGCTTGTTGACAAATGCCGCCAGTTCGTCAGCGCGGGCAGAGTCTATGATTGTGTATGTCATCTTGTGTTCCGTTTCTTTACTGTCTAAGATTCTATTATATACCCAAAAGCATTAATGTCAAATTTTGACACCAAATGTGTTCATTGCGGGCTGCACAGTGTTGATCAAAATTGTCTCACGTGCATGAGCGGGGCGCTTGCCACGTACAACTTCAAGCAAACCGAATGTGAATGCTTCGGCGCCAAATTCACGCAAGTTGTTGCTCAGACCCCAGTTTTTAGTCTCAGTTTGGGCACGTTGCATGTGCTTTTGCATACGGCGATTCAGTGTACGCTTGACGTTACCACCAAATGAAACTGCGGTGATGCCAACATATTGTTCACTAGTCAGCACATTGGTGATCACGTAGATTGCGTGATTACGATCTGTTCTGCGTTTACGGATGTTTTTCGAGTTCATAAGTATATTATATACCCAAAATCATTTAATGTCAACCGTACGTTGCCAGCGCGCCTTCGGCATAAATCGTCATCACTATCCCCAAGGTCCTTATCTGTTGTAAAAACACAACAGTCTCCGAACTTGGCCAGCTTACGGCCTGCTGTATCATTGTCGCAAACTGCTACAACCCGACGATTCAGACACTGTAACCAGTTGCGTAAGTCACTATTTGGGTTGTTAGATAGCACTGCTAACGCACTAAATCCACGCTCAGTGAGTCGGGCCGCGTCGAACAGACCCTCACACACAAAAACGACTGAGGGGCTTAAATCCAAGCTCTCAACACCCCACACTGTGTGCGTGGGCTGCTTTCTGTATGTAAAATACTTACCTTCTTTGGGGTTATTTTGGGGCTTTTTCTCTCCGGCAGGACGATATTGTTGGTATCCCACAAGCTGGCCGCTTAGATTCCACAAGTAAAATGTGGCTACTCCTTCAGCTTCGTCTAGCATAGGACGATGCAGTTCTAAATCTAAGTGACGACTGCCTAGGTGTTCTTTAAGCATACCCATATTATACTGCAATATGGATTAAATGTCAAGTCAGTGACTACTAACTAATGCTAATGCTTCACGAAAGATTTGTTGTTGTTTCTGCGCAACATCTACTTCCCAGGGGAGATTGTTATATTCTTCATAACTCATATCTTCTGGGAGTTTTTTAGTATAAGGGATACCATGCCAATAACACATCCCATTTGCCTTGATATTCAGTATACCTGTATGTTTCTGATGTACGTGAATTAGTTCATGAGTTAGTATCTTGGGCAAGACTTGTAGGGGTAAATCGTAGTTCAATCCGATTCTATTGACTCGAATAATATCTATCCCACCATATACATTATCCGCTAATGGATATAAGCATATCTCGATAGTATCCGGTAACTCTATTACTTTAGCTACCGCTTGTGCGAATGAAGTTATAATAACCTCATGCTTATAACTATGCTGATTATTTTGATAGTAGTATCTGATGTCCACGACTAGTTAAGATCAACATCGTCTTTAGGGGACATGTGAGCATATTCATAGTTAACAGTATCTATGTTTTCACGGAAGATAATAGCACCGTTTTTCAAATGAAATCGTCTAGCTAGTTCTGTCTTTGGACTTAGTGTAACGAATCGAGTTACGCTGGGATGCGATTTTTGAATCTCTTTTACTGCACGAATCAATAACTCTTTGCCCTTACCAGCCTTATAACTCCAGATAGTATAGAATACTGCTGTAGTTGGTACTACCGTAGTACTACTCAAGTCATTAACATCTTGTGGAACAAAATCATGAAAACTAATACATACCATTGCGTCGGGAGTAGTTTCATCTTTGTCAGTTAATGCAGCTACCATTCTACCATCACTCACTCTAAAATCTGTAGGAATCTCCGGGCGAACAGGGTCATCTTTGATGAATTTCAGTAACTGGTGTGTAATGTCTCTGATGAATGTTAGCATATGTATATTTATACTTAGTGTATTAAATGCGTATATTATATCTAGTAAATGGCAGCTAATGATTTCTTGACTATGGCTTCGCGTTCTTGCTTTGTCTTCGCGCCCAATACTGTTATGTTGTATAACTGATTGTTTGCACGGATTATCATGGTTATGCAATATCCTGCGGCATTAGTGAATCCAGTCTTGATAGTGATTATCCCTTGCTGGCCAAAGTACTTAGCAGTTGGATTACTAGATAACTTGGTATCATGTTTACCTATTGAATAGTGAGTGACTAGCGTACTAGACCTAGCCGATTCTTGCACGATATTAAATGCACTCACTGCTTTTGTTAGTTTAACAATATCTTCCACTGTGCTGAAATTCATTAAACTCAATCCAGTTGGCTCGATAAACCCACTATGAGTCATACCTAACTCAACTGCATGTTTGTTCATGTCCTGAATGAATTGCACTCTTCCGCCTGGAAAGTTTTCTGATAATGTCATCGCCGCTAGATTGTCGCTACTGACTAATGATAATCTCAATAAATCTATGCGGGTAAGTATCATGCCCTTGCGAATCTTAGTATTGGTAATTCTGTTACCAGTAACGGTTAATTTCTCAGTTAATGATTGATCCTGCATCAACACGGTATAAACTGTCATCAATTTACTAATGCTTGCTATGCTAACTTTCTCGCTATCCAATACTCCGCTTACTACTTGATTACTGGACAAGTTGTACACCACCGAATTGGGCTTAGCCAATGCAAATAATGGAAAGAATAGCAAAGAGATAATGAAGTTTCTCATTATCTATTTATAGCGTATTGTCCGGACAATCTCTCAGGCGTTCAATCTCATCCGCAGCTTCTTCTAGCAGGTCGGACATTCGGTCGGGCTTACCTTCTTGGACACTTTTACGCGAACTAATCTGCCTACGAATTTCCGCCCGTTTGCGCAAACGGAATACCAGGTCTTGGTCTTCAACGGGCAGCATTACACATGCCCATCATCAATCATCTTATCTATGATGCCTAGTTCAGTTTTCATTGTAGTCAACTTAGTAACTGACTCATGGTATGCTTTAAGCTCACCTGCGGATTGTTCTTCACGCATTGCGCCAATGTACATTCTACCACATTGCCATGCCAATCTTTCAATATCTTGTTCCAATAATTCTCGTCTATCTCGTAACATTGTTATACTCCAAAGTGTTCTCTAATCTCATCGCCCATAGTTCGGCCACTATCTTTCTTTTCGCGCAAGATATTATCTACCCGGCCGGCACATTCCCGAACAATCAACTCGGCGAACTTTTGCTTACTGAACACTTTCTCTTGTTCACCATAAGTTCTCACACCGTTATCTTCATACACAGTTATTTGATAGGCCCATGCTCGTTCAGCAAGTTCTAGAATTCGTTCGTTCATACAATACTTTCTATGTTATACGTGATGCTTCTTGATCTCGTTGTCTTTGATCTTACGGATAGCACGATCCATGGAGATTACAATCTCACCAGTTGCGTCCATACCCACGTCCATACAGCGATACTTTTCCATACCAGTGACACCACCATGTAAATGACCAAAGAAATGTAATGCGCCGCGGTGCATTTGATCCCACTCCAAGAATGGATAGTGCGACATGATGATCTTGTGACCATCATATGTAATATCCAAGTACTTGTGAACTTCTTTGAACTCTTTACGAAAGTTCACATCCATCAATGTCTTACGGTCGTGATTGCCTTCAACCAAAATCTTGCTACCGTTCAGTCGCATCATTATCAGTGAAGCATTAAAGCCACTCATAAATGCTACATCACCCAAGATGTAAACTGTGTCGGCCGGGCCGATCAACTCGTTCCATTCTTTAATCATGGCTTCGTGCATATAGTCCAAGTCGTTGTTAAAACGTGCCCTTGACTCTGGGCAAAAATTCATGATGTTTTTGTGCCCAAAATGTAAATCGCTAGTTACCCATGTCTTCATATATTCTCTATGTTTCGTTGTTTATGCTGTATTATAGCACAGAAAAGTATTAATGTAAACCGCGATTATTTCTGGCTATCCCCGGGTAGCACTCGGTAGTTGTCTTCTACGCTGTCAGGAGTGCTGACTTCAATCAACATACCTGCTTCAATGCAAATTACTTGGTGCGGAAATAGTGGTGTATTACGCCATACATCACCTTCTATTAATTCTTCTACGTGCTGAGTAGCATTAGTAGTGTCAATCCACTTAACTACAAACTTGCCACTTAGTACATACCAGGTCTCGTCCTTCTCTGCATGAAAGTGCATACTGAATTTGGAGCCTTCATTAAATTTCAACAGCTTGCCGCAGTACTTTTCATTAGTAGCCCAGATAAGTTCTGACCCCCAACCTTTTTCAACGAATCCTTCTAATCTCATAATACTTTAACTTTCTCAATATCTTCGGGTGATAATGAATATACCCCTCGATGTCCTACAGTAATAGCTGAACACTTGTTAGCAAAGTCTATCGATTGCACAATACAATTTGTGTTTAGATATTCGTACGCCAGTGCGGCCAAGAACGTATCTCCTGCGCCACAAACATCAACCACCTCTTGCTGAACGGTAGGATACAGTGTATCTTTATACATTGCCCCGTGTCCACCTTTAGTTACAATCAGATTCTCGCATGAGCTAGTACGAGCATTATATTCTGATTCATTAATTTTCACATAACAACCATCAAATCGGGCTAAGTCTCGTTTCTTAGTATCAATAAAGATAGGGCCTTGAAAATCTATTCGCAATTTCTCAATAGCTTCATATGTCACGAACCCTTTGTTATAGTCTGAAATGATGATCGCATCATACTCATCTAGTGATGCGGGGTGATATCCACTCCAGGGCAATAGTTCTATGTCGTTATCAACTCTTAATAAATGCTGTCCTGATCTGGTCTCTACATAGCGAGTTTTGGTAATCTTTTCGCTGTTAGTAATAAATGCCACATCAAGACCGAATGCTACTAGATTTTCTTTCACATTAGCGGCCATACCCGGATTGATTGTAGTCATTAGAAACTTTAGAATAGGTACTGGGGCTTCTGGACTCAATCTGTCGATTGATCCATAGCTGTATTCATCTACGCAGCTATCACCTACTAGTAATACGCTGAATTGTTTTTGTAGTCGAGTATTCTTCGATTCTGTCATAATATTCTATTCTCTTAACGTAGCTTTCACCTACAATAGATTTACCTTTCCAATCACTACCCTTGACCATGATATCAGGATTGTACTGTTTGATTAAGGCGATTAGTTCTTCGTTAGTGTCAAACACTTCAACCAAATCAACTGATTTCAAATTACTCAATAAAATCCTACGCTCAAATTGAGTATTGACGGGGCGACTTTCGCCCTTTAATTCCTTGACTCTACGGTCACTATCAATAGCAACTATCAAGTAATCACCCATACTTCGGGCCGTGTTGAGCATGACAATATGCCCGGGATGTATTAGGTCAAACGTGCCATTTACAAATACTGTTTTCATTTAGTGTCTCATATAGTGAGGTTAGGTCGGCACAGGTGTATGATTGATAACTTTGTTTGAGTAACGGGGGCATCGGAATATATTCAATTGTTGCTGGGTGTTTCTTAATAACTTCATTAGCAACATCTAGAAAACTCTTGGGTGCGCCCGTACCAATATTCCATACACCGGAAGTTGGTATAGTTAAAAACTGTTCGTGTATATCTATTATACAACTAACTGGTACGAAATCCCTAATGTATCGGTCACTGTTCTCAAACAGCTTAATCACGCCGTTGTTCTTTGCTTGCTGAGTGAATTGATGATACGGGCTTGCTTGATTACCTTTATGGTCTTCCCCCGGTCCATATACATTGAAGTACCTGAATCCTTGTACAGTGACATCCCATTTGGTTTGCTTGACATACCGCTCAAACAAATACTTGCTCCATGCATAGGGGCTTTGGGGAGAGACTGGGTCAGTTTCAATGAAACTTCTGGTCATTCCATATATACTTGCGCTGCTACTGTATTGTAAGTTAGTGCCAGTACTGTTACATTCGTTCAGCAACCAAATACTAAAGTCAGTGTTTTGGCGCATGATCTTTTCAACATCACGCTCAGTAGTACTGGATATAGCCCCAAAGTGAAGAACCCAGTCATAATCTTTAATGACAGGCTTCGTACCCGACCATTCGTAGCAGTCAATATCATGTACTGATTGGAAATGCTTTACTGCGTTTCTTCCAATAAAGCCTAAGTTACCTGTGATTAAAATTTTCATACAATTATACTTAGCATTATAGCAGTCAACGGTTATGTTTCATACTTATTTGGGTAAACTAAATACTAGCATGAATCTATATGAAGAACTAGAATTGCCCAGAACCTGTTCGTTTGATGAAATCAAACAGCAATATCGCCATTTGGCTAATGTACATCACCCGGACAAGGGCGGCTCTACCGAAAGATTCAAGCGCATCAAATTCGCGTATGAAGTTCTAAGTAGCCCGGATCGCAGAAAATTATATGACGAGACAAATACTACCCAAGAACCTCCGAAAGCAGAGACTGAGGCAATCACGCAACTATCCACGGTATTCTTTAGTGTCATAGCTAACATCGATTTACATGCAGGCAACCTGATAGATACTATGCGCAATGAGATTATCGGAGAATCAACACGCAATGAAGTAGCGATTGTCCAATGCATCAAGCACCGCGAGAATTTGAATGTCGCAAAGCAAAAGTTGATACACAAAAAGCCGCAGGAAGAAAACCTTCTCTTGGGATTTATAGAGGCTCAGATAGCAACACGAAATAACGATATGAAAACTTTCCTACATCGAAAAGAAACGCTTGAGCACATGCTGAAATTATTAGAAGACTATCAGTATGGGTTCATGGAGCTTGCCGCAGCAGCGCTTCCAGACACACCTCAGGAATGAAAAAATGGGTCCGAAGACCCAAGTTTCAATTTCCAGATAAGATTCTGTTAATAAAATAGATTCATCACATTTGATAAATTTTTCTGGGAATTTCTAAGACTACATTCACTTTTTGATTGTATCGTTTTTGTTAGGGTTGTTATAAATCGTTGCGCTTGCACGAGGATCGGTGTTATTGTTTACCGTATAAACTTTACCAGCCTTTATAGGTGGCGTGATTTCAGAGTCAGTCAGTTCAATATCAAAAATCCAACTGTCCATAACCTCTTGTCTTGCGTAGTCGAATGGTATGTAACAGTAACCACCCATCCCCCAATCGGTGCCAAAACTGTTTCTGGCCAATAGTAATTTCTTATTCAAATCATATCCCATGAAACACATAGCATGGGCACCGATCGGAGATTCTCCTGCTGCTGGCATTTTTGTAGTATTACCATCTTGGTATAGCTCATCAAATGAAGTGTATACTCGCATACTGAACACAACCGGCCAGTCTTTGTTTATAGCATCTAATATATCTTCTAATGTTACTATTCTATAGTAATTTTTAATATTACGGTGTCTAGCATCATCGTAGCTGGGTATACTAGGGGTTAGTGCAAAGTCTTGAATGTTGTAAGGCCAGACCCTTTCTGCACACACACCGTATTGTTGAACTGACTTCACTGCATCACGTACATATGCACCAACATCTTGATTGACCACATTTTCAAGCAGCCTTGCATTATAATAAACAAACAATCTACTAAGGTCAATAAATTTGTCAGGATATTCTTTTTTGAGTAATAGTTCATATGCACCTACTACTGCTTGCCCAGTACAACTACCTAAATGACCCTGACTTTCTACAGGGCTAGCCCAGTTCCGTAGGTCTACTGCTTCACGCAGCGGTAATCTGGCAAAGGAGTAAGGCAAGTCGCGCCAATCACCTGGGTCTTGCCTTACATTGTACTTTGATTTAAGTACTAGCATTATATCTTAGATGATACGCCATGCACCAGCACGGAATACAACTGACAAGCTGGCATTGTTACCTAGATTCTTGGTTAGGGTACTATCTAATAGTTGTCCAAGTGTGCCAGTTACTGTAGTTGAGCCGCCGGCGCCTTCGTTTTTAACAATATATGTCTTTCCTACAACACCTGAAGGTAATGTAACAATAGTTGGGTTAGCGGTAACACCAATATATTCGTCGGTAGCTAGTGCAGTGTAGGCTACGGCTGTGCCTACTGTAGTGATTAAGGCCGCGCTACTAGCAGTGATAGTAACATCACCGGTACCGCCAATTGGTGATATTGTAATGTTAGTACCTGCAACAATCTTAGTAACACCGGTGTTGTTAACAGTAAATGATGCGTTAGGTCCTCCGCTAACTAAACTAGTAATACTAATACCATTGCCTGCAGTTGGGGTAACACTAGTGATAACACTGTTACCGTTTAATGTTAAGTTACCTGATACATTGGCATTCACTATGTTAGCATTATTAGCAACTGTTACATTAGTTACTGATAGTGTATTTGTTCCTGTATTAAATGTTAAGTTACCGCTGTCAGTTAGCAATCCACTTGCGCCGGCGAATGTGATTCTACCTGATGTTAATGCGCTATCAGTAATATTACCGAATGTAATATTAGCGGTAGTTGCTACACTCTGAGGAATAGATATGACGCTATTAGCATCAACGTTGATGTTTGCACCAACTTGTACTACGCCAAGTTCGGTTGAGGATGCATCGGGGAATAAGTATGACATTTTGTTTTCCTTTATATGTTAATGTCGGTTTAGCTTGCGCTTTGATAGGTAATAGTACCTGCCAATCTAGTTGTTGGTTTAACATCACCCTGTGTTAACCTTACAGAGGTTGATACTTGATGTGTTGCCAACAATAATACCTGGGTAGCTGCACCTGCCACGGTGCCAGTAATGAATGTTTCATTAACATTCAGATTTTCAAAATAATTGACCATAGCAGTACCAACAATGCCAGTGCCTGCAATGCTGGCAAACGGTAATCCATTTATTGACATCGTGCCGGTTGGGCCACCACCTGTCTCGACTGTTTCGGTAAAATCAAAGTAACATGTGACGCTTTGCCCTGTTTTTACATAGTTGGCAGTTGCTACAGTTATGGTAATAGTTCCACCTAGACTAGATACAAATGTAGGAGCCCAAGTACCGATAGTGCTACCGCCGCCGCCACTCGTAGTAGAAATAACTCCATTGGCATCAATTGCAATATTAGTACCGGCCTGAACTAGTCCGACACTAGTAGTAGTTGCTACTGGAATTAAATATGACATCCAAATTCCTTTATAATATTTTCCACTGCGTACCATCAAATACTACCGTGAATCCGGCATTACTGCCTAATGTTTTGAAGGCAGATCCCTCAACAGTCTCGCCTCCGGTACCTTGAACTTTTATATCTCCAGTGGATTGATTTTTTAACTGATAAAATCTGCCAAGAATACCCGTAGGTAAAGTGATGGTTATATCACTGGCTGTAGCACCAATATATTGGTCAACCGATGTGATGGTATAATCATCGGTGACATAAGTTATGATTAAAAAATCATTCATGATATTATAAAATCAACCACTGTGTACCGTTGTACACAAATGTTAGTGAACCGTATGGTGCATTGATAACAGCAGTAGCCCCACCATCAATTGTACTAGCGGTTGGCGTGATAGTGATAGGGGTTGCTGGAGCAGCTAAACCTAAACCATCTTTGATAGTAAACTCTTGACCTAATACGCCTGCAGGTAATGTTACTGCAACAGCAACTGGGCCCGGTACTGCTACATCAATTACGTCATCGGTTGCAGCTACTACCGTGATAGGAGTTGCAACTGCGGTTCTGATAGCAACCTTTGCTACACCACTTGCGCTGATTGTAATTGTGTTTGCACCGGTACCAGTGGTTGGCGCAATCGTGATACCTGCCCCTGCTAGGATTGAGGTTGGGTTATTTGTATATGACATTAGATTTTTCCTTTTAATTGGTTAGTGTTTGCCAGTTTTTGCCATCCCAAATAACTTGGATATGGCTATAGTTCACATTAAGGATGGCAAAACCCACTCCATTAATGGTCGCACCGCCGGTAGCGGTAATGATGATAGGATTCTTGTTAGCATTGCCAGAATAATCCTTGATATAGTACCCCGTGTTTTTTCCACATGCGATAGTAGGTAACACTACAGACGAACTAGTAGGAACGTTTACGAATACTACCTCGTCACTGGGTTTAACTAGATAAGGTGTTGTAGTGACTACGTTGAGATTGTAATTAATTGTCATAGTGGTTCCTTAACTGATTCTAGTCAATGTGAGTTTAATACTGTCACCGGTTGGGCGAGTTGGAGTTACTGCGGCCGGTAGTGCTGCTAACTGAGCGGTAGTATCTGCACTGCTCCAGCACATTTGAATGTTGCCGCCGGCTGGTATATTCAATGTAAAGTTACCTGATGTAAAGATTTGAGACAATGTGTTTATAAGTTCTAAATCTTGTCTTGATCCTACTACATCCACACCATTGAGTCTTAACCAAATACTGATTGAACTAGTACCGCCTGATGTTTTATTAATAATACACGTAAATATCTTAGTGTATGTGCCAGCGTTAACTACTGTAAGTGCATTGCCACCTGTAATACTAATCCCGTTTGCTGGTCCGGTATTACTAAAGGTGACAATATTAATTGCATTTGCAACAGGGTTGGTTTGTGTACCATCAGAAAAGAATCCGTAGTTGAGTAAGCCCAGTGTGGCACTTACTGTACCTTGCGTTACGCTTAATCCAGACCCGACTTTTACTATGCCAAAGTCAGTTGTTGTTGCTAATGGTTCTTTATAACTCATACAATATTCCATTCTGTGCCATTGAATATGAAAGTTAAACTTCCATAATTGGTGTTGATCAATGCAGAGGCAGCGCCATCAATGGTTGCTCCTAGGCCTGCGATAGTTATCGGGTTGATTGGCGCAACACCAGCAGTATCTTTTACGATGTATAATGTTCCAACCGGGCTTATAGGTAGCACGATATAAGTTGGTATAACTGCATCCGCAGTGACTGCTAACATATAATCAGTCGTCAATGCTACATACGGACTAGTGCTAACAACAGTGACCGGGACTGGGCTCAGCGGGCCCGGTGGTCCCGGTGGTCCCGGTGGTCCCGGTGGTCCTGGTGGTCCCACCCCACTACTGTTATAAAAAATATCTGTTCCGTTGCCGCCGTAGTTGTTAATGACTGGAGCTAACCTGCGTCTAACTACTGGGCGACGAAATACAGGTTGTCTGTTGAAAAGCATGTTAGTAAACATTATGTTTCCTTGTCTTTATTTTTTTGCAGCCAGCCTGATAATACATTTCGCAATAGTGAATGCTTTTCTTGTGCTTGCGCTTCATACAATGCCGGTATAGGTATCGTGTCCTCAGGTACCTCTTCCGCAGCAGGTTCTTCAACAGGTGTTTGGTCTGGTTCTTCAGTATCAGGTATTGCTACTGGTGAGTCTTCTACTGTCTCAGATAAAGTCTGTGTAGGTACTTCAGGTGTCAATATAGTTTTCCAAGGTGTCTCTATCACTGGATCTTCAGTTGGCATATCAGCTTGATTATATACATCTATAAGTTGTGCAGTCACTGCAGGTGGTTGATCATCTTGTATAGGTAGCGCATCAGCTACTACAGGGAAGACTTGATTGGCTTGATTGTACAATGCTAGTGCTCTTGTTACTACCTCAGCTTCACTCGGATAAATTTGACTAGTTGGATACGGTAACAAAGACCCATTGGTTCTCCATGTAGACTCGCTATCACGTATCCATTGTTGGTGTTGTTGCATACGCAGGTCTACCGCTTCGCGTGATAGCAAGAGGCGGGCTTGTCGCAATAACTCTAACCGTTTTCTGTTCTCATCATCGTCCATGAATATACTCCTTATAACTTATTTGATGCATGGATTATCAGTGCAGTAAGCCCGCTTAATCCACCAGTGACTAACGTTACTGCTGCCGACAAAAATATTCTTTTGTACAACTTATGATTATCGATAATCGCATCCACTTTTCCCTCTAACGATTTTTGTCGCTGTTTGCACAATGCAACATGGGCTTCCAAACTTATAAGCTCAATGTCTTTGTCGTTAGATGAAATATTAATCATGCCCATGATTATCTCTGGAACATACTAGGAAATTGAGCGATGATACCTCTACTAAAAATATCTGCCAAGCTATCATAACCTTTACCATGATCCGGAATCCCAGTAATCAATAACTTAGCGATAAGATCAATCGCAATTTCATCAGCCGTAAAGTCACCATTAGCTCTAGCAGTCAATTGATCTTGCCATGCTTGGACTAAACTCAACATGATATCTCTGATTAGTGATGTTGGCCAGTTATTAGGATTTAATTCGTTCATGATACTAGCAAAATCATCAACAAAAGGTGCCCAGCTAGCTACGATTTCGTCAGTTGATTCACCCTTCTTCAATGCTTCAACATAGTGCATACCGATATCATCAATCGCAATCAATGATGTACCTACTAACTTTCCACTTGTAGGACCGTAGTATGGAATTAACATTTCACCGATAGCAACTGCATTCTTATGCATTCTACCTTTAACTTGGTCAGTACCAGGTAGATCACCGTTTAAGCTAACTGCATAGTTCATCAAACTATAGGCCCATTTCTGCCACGCTGTTCTGCAATCCATTCTGAATAGCATTGTATTTTCGTTCAATACATATTGCGGCAACTCGTCATGTAACCCTATAGATTCATCGGTGTAGTACCCGGTTACTGGTGTAGATTTGTGATGTGGATTAGGAATTTCTATTCCGGCCGGTGGTGCGTAATGTTCTTCTGTAATGTTGTGGGTAATTTTTTTGTACATGATATTCCCCTTATTTTGGTGATGTGAATATGGCCGGGAATTGATTGATAATTCCTTCAGCAAAGACATTGGCGAAGTCAGGCATTCCTTTTAGTATGCCCTCAGTAACTGGTCCGCTAGTGAGTACATTGCTTGCTTTAATCGATGCGGTCATATCAGCTTTCCAATCTTTCTTTATCCTAGCAGTAATTTGTTCAATCACATGAGTAAGATATGTGTGCAAGAATTCTTTAACTACCGCCTCCGGCCAGTGTGCTGGATTGGCAGCGCTAATGATAGTAGCTAAGTCGTCCAAGTGACCATAGGCCGATGATGTCAACTTGGTAATATCTTTGCCGGCTTTCGCTGCACTGACTAATTCAGTCAACACATTGGCAAACTCAGTTAAGTGAATAATCGCGGCATCACCTACTTTTTTAGGATAATATGTATTAAGTATAGGGCCGAAATCTTTAATGTCAGTAAGTAATCGGTCTACTATAAAAGCCATGTCGTCTGCATTACTGAGAGAACTAGTGATGTAATGACGAATTCCCCATAATAGTTTATTGAACAACTCGTGGGAAGTCATGTGTAGTTGAGTTTCAGGAGTAATCGTTATGGTTGATTTAGGCATGGGCTTGACCGGAAGAGGTGGATTTAGTTTATCAACTTTCTTCTTTAGATCCGCTGCCAACGGATGAGCAAAGTGCTCTTCCGTAATATTGTGTGTAATTTTTTTGTACATTTGTGTTCCTTACCAAATACTAGTTGGTGTAGCGATTTGTGTTCCACCAATGGCGCCGATGCCAATAGTGTTCATGTTCTGGTTCGCAATGGCGCTACCAATAACATTTGAGCTTGAATAATTGCCGTAGCCATATGGTGCCCAAGGACTAGGCATAAAGGTATACGGACTTCTATAAAACGGGTATACGTAACTTGGAAACATTTTCTATTCCTTTCTTAAAAAGTGGGTCAGTCTTTTGAACCGGCCCACCGATCTAATTTTTAGATATAGCCATACGGATAACCGCAACCATATCCATATCCGGGATAACCGCAGCCATATCCATAGAAAGGAAGAACTAGAGGAGCATACGGATAACCGATGCCTGCCCCTAAATAACCTCTCGGATAGTATCCGCCGTATCCACCGAAACCAAAGTTGGATCTAAGCATAATATGATCCTCCTTTAGTTAATTAGTGTACTGATGTTGGAGTAGCAGTTTGTGTTCCGCCAACAGCACCAGCACCAACAGTAACCATACCTTGAGTAGCGATTGCGCTATTCAATGCGTTGATTGCTGAAGTTGTGCTTGATTGGTTAAATGCAGAAACTGCACCACCGTAAGCAAGACCTAAACCAGCATAAGCAATACCAGAACCAGTCAATGCTGTGTTGGTGTTGATAAGTGCAGTGTTCAAGTTTTGTGTGTTCAATGCATTGATCAAACCACGTGTCAATTCACCTTGCTCCATTACAGTGCGTTGTGTAGACATTGCAGTTGCGCCGATTGCTGCATCAGTACGAGCAGCAGCAAGCATAGTTTGCAATGTGCCTTCCGCAGTTGCTGACTTTAGATCAGCTAGTGCAGATGCATCGTGCAATGCAACTTGCATAGCGCGGTTGTTAATGTCGTTTGTTTGTGCGACTTGTAGTTTGTAGTTTTCGAAGATTGAATCAGAAACTTTTTCTCTTACGCCTTGAACAGCGCCATTGAGAATGAAGAAGGGATCAGTTGTTAACATATCAGCCATTTTATTTTTCCTTAGATAAAAGCTAGGGACATTGCGTCCCGTTGATGCTGAAACAGAACCATTTCTATAGCAGCATACTATTACTTACAATGAAACACGGTGATATTGGACACTCGGTAGTACTATTCATTCTCCAGTACTAAGTTCAGAATTTTAGCCACAAAAAACGCCCCGAAGGGCGTATATTTATCAAGAGCTATTTGTTGCCCACTAGTGCTAATTGAGTTCTAGTACGAACGCCGTATACCTTCAACACAGCACTAACATGAATCTTAACCGTGCTTTCTGCAATGTGAAGGGTTGATGCAATGCGTTTGTTAGAAAGACCTCTAGTACAAATTAAATCTACAATTTGTTTCTGCCGAATCGTTAGATGGAACGAGTTAGTTGCTGACACGGGTTTAGCTATATTGCCGGGTAATGCAGAGATGATATCTTTGGGCCAGTTTGCCCCTTCAGTTAAGATTGCTACTACTGCTGCATTACCTATCGCAGTTCCCCATTGTTCACTACTAGGAACTATACCACAGATATCAGTCGTGCGTAGTTCTTTAATTTGCTCAACTGAGGTATCTTTGTCAATCACTACTGCAATTTTTGCCATCTTGCCAGTAGTGTAGTGTGATATGGATGAAATCATATTAACTACTTCAGTGGCTGGTATGTTATTCATCACTAGCATTTTGCAATGCAATAGAATTAAATCTGTTGGTTCAGATATAGATTCAGTGAATGCATCCCAGCTGGTACAAAACTCAATACGGTACTTGCCATTATGTTTGATACGGTATTGTACCGTTGAGGTACATTGTTCTTGCTGGCTAGTTCTAAACGACACTACTTTCGGTAGAGTTGATTCAGGACCAACCACATTAAGAACATGCGGCTCATCTGCTAACAGCGCAATAATTGCTTTAGACGATTCTTCTATTCCGAGAAATTCAACACTAGGTACGATGTTTAGGATGTTATTTTTTTTAAGTTCCTTGACGAAGGTAATGTCAACTAAGTTATCAACTACAACGCCAACCCTGTGTGATACATCAGTTGCGCACATTGCCAACACAATATTAAGCATAGTCGAAATATCCGCAACTGATCCGGGACCAACTTGCAATGCGTTTATGTGAATCAGCACCGCTTGCGGTACTTCTTTAGCTATGGAAGTAATTAACGACTGCCAGCTTTCACACAAATCCAACACAAATTTAGCATCTTCCGCTATGGCCGACGCGTAGTCGGCACAAGTCGTGTTAGCGAATCCTATATGCAAATATACTAATCTAGGAACAGATGGGGTAAGTTTGGTTGGGTGCGAATCAATTATGGCTGTGGTCATTTCAAAAATCCTTCTACTATTACTTAATACATACGACAACGGGTTAAGTAGCGCATGGGGAGTACTAGTACATCTGTTGTAATAATTGTCAATATTATTATAATCAGATTGTAATGAAAGATGCCCCGGTTGTAAATAGTATTCGGCAACCTAGATGTGGCAATAGGTTACCGAAGTAACCTATTGTTGTTGGAGGAAGATGTGAGATTCGAACTCACGGTCCCTTTCGGGACTTCGGTTTTCAAGGCCGACGCAATCGGCCACTCTGCCAATCTTCCGTTAACTTTATCGTGCTGTACTGTCGTACTCTTGCACTTTTTTAAGATAATCTCTGCCTACGAAACCTTCTTCAATTTCACGCAATGCAGTGCTAGTTGGTCCACCGTTAACGGCGACCTTAGGCTTGTAGCCTCGCTTCAATTCTCTAACTCTTACCGCAGCGATAAGAACTAGGTCAAATCGATTACCTACTGCGGTTACTGCTGTCTCACTTGAATACTGTACTCTACTATCTGTCATGTTAACACCTTAAAAAATTTGGAGCGGGCAAGGAGGCTCGAACTCCTGACATCTACCTTGGCAAGGTAGTGCTCTACCAACTGAGCTATGCCCGCATTTAATTGGTGCATCCTGACGGGGTCGAACCGCCGACATTCTGCGTGTAAGGCAGATACTCTACCAACTGAGTTAAGGATGCATGTATCTATTTAGCCAGTCTGAGTGGTGTCTTTAATTTCCCAGACGTTCTCTTTTTCTTCAACAACTTCTACTGGTAGCGGAGGAGGAATCCATCGTGCTTTGGGTTCGGTGACACCAAAGATCGTATCTAAATTCTTATTGTATTCCGAAAGAGGAACGCTAGGTCTTCTTGGTCTATCGCCTTTGCTCATATGTTTCCTATTAATTTATATTGGTGCTCGTTGAAAGGGTTGAACTTTCGACCTCTATCTTGTCGAGATAGCGTTCTACCACTGAACTAAACGAGCTTATGGTTAGTTATCTTTGAAGTCATAGAGAGTTACCGTGTTGATAACTTCACCCTCTAGCTTTATCATCAGTTTGATTTGGTCGTTATTCACCCCGTAAATATCAGGCGTAACTTCGAAATCTAACTTGAGATTTTCTTTTAGATATTGTTTTAGTTCATCATTCATAGTGTAGTCCTTGCGATGTATTTATCATCGACAGGGTACCGCTAAATGAATTTGGTTGCGGGACTTGGATTTGAACCAAGGATTGCGAAGGCTTATGAGACCTTGCCGGTGACCGGACCCTTCCCGCGAAAATTGTTATGCTACTTTTTCGTAGCGAATTGCTAGACCTTGAGCTAGACCAAATGAGTCTAGTAATCCAGAAGCCTTGTCTGCTTCTATTTCTGGCCAGATGAAGCCAGGATCATAAGTAGTTCCTGGCACTGTTACTGTCTTGTACAGTTTGTTATTGATGAATACGTTTAGTTGCATGTTAATTCCCCTATGCAGTATTTATCATTTTGTATTGGTGGAGGATGAGAGAATCGAACTCTCACGAAGACCTTGCAAAGGTCCCAGGCTCCCATTACATCAATCCCCCGAATTATATTTCTTATCCCATGATGTTATGCGGTTAAGCAATTCTTCATAAGACATTGTATTATTCTTGCCTTTAGATACATTTTTACCGTGTTGCATCAACACACAATTCGCCGGATGAGCTAAATGCTCAGATGGCAAATTATTATCATAACCATATCTTACGCTGACTGCATGGTCTCTACTAACGCCAGACAGATTGTTACCTCTGTTCTTAGGCTTGTACCAACCGTAGCTTTCAATCAATGTAAAATCAAACTCATCAGAAAAATCTGATAAGTTAAACTTAAATGAGCAATCTGCCCTGTAATTATCAAGAGCAGACCTATGTTTTCTTGCTTCGGAATAATCTCTAGGCTTCATTGCCTGTGCATTTTTTACTGCTTCCGAGAGAGTCCTAGAAGCAAACAAGTTTAAGGTTCTAGCTTTCGCTATTGTCTTACCACTCATCACATACTTCTTACATAAATCTCGGGTAGATAACCCAGAGTTATAATCAGTCTGTATCTGCTCCCAGGGCATGTCAGTAATAAGAATTCTTTTCATACTCCTATTTATCACCTGCTAACCAACTGCTTTCCCTAAACTTGGTACGAGAGACGGGACTCGAACCCGTAAGCCTTTCGGCGGCAGATTTTAAGTCTGCTATGTATACCATTCCATCACTCTCGCATTTATCTCACAAACGCTTGAAAGTAGTATGTTGTTGCATCTGGTCTGTACCAACTGCGTATCACACTGACACCACCTTGTGGTTGCCATCCTTCACTTAACAATACTACTACCTGCTTATGAAATTCTTCATAAGTTGCGTTTATGACTTTATATTCTTTTATCATATGAGTCTCGGCGAGGATTCGAACCTCGGTTACCTACCCGAAAAAGCAAGCGTTCTGGGCCGCTAAACTAACGAGACAAATCACCATATTGAAATACACAAACACCACGCGGCCGATATCAGCTTTCGCCAAGTCACTTACAACAGTGCGTATACTTCAATATGGTGCCCGGGGGGAGACTCGAACTCCCACGCCTCTCGGCAGCGGCTTCTAAGACCGCCAAGTCTACCATTCCATCACCCGGGCATTCTCTACTAACTTAACTTAACTTTGGAGCGGGTGACAGGGATTGAACCTGCGACGAACAGCTTGGAAGGCTGACACTCTACCACTGAGTTACACCCGCACATATTCTGTGCCATCGTTTAATTGCTCTTTCTCCGCCCTGTTTTC
>Ga0136642_1000542_pt1 | contig 19334 bp, 10 predicted proteins | sample LowCatLa1302831Y_FD_115313 | JGI IMG/M metagenome (GOLD analysis project Ga0136642, IMG submission 115313) | Freshwater microbial communities from Lower Cathedral Lake, Yosemite National Park, California, USA - 13028-31Y | ecosystem: Environmental > Aquatic > Freshwater > Lake ... | reverse complement strand
ACCGAGAACCGATCACCTTGAACTCCACCTCCTGACCCTCCTTGACATCCTCGAAGCTTCCATCGCCAAGATGGAGGTCGCGGGGCAGAAGCACCTTCATCGGCGCCAGCTCGGCATGAAGACCAATCTTACTGCGGAGAGTCACCACTGCTCGGAACGTCTGACCCGGGTGAGGCATGCAGACATCGGCTTGAAAGCGAACCGTATACTCCAGCCCACCCTTGATCAGATTGACACGACCAAGTGAGTTGTCGATGATTGTGATACTACGACGCTGAATGAATCCCTCGGGAATGCAGACACCCTCAAACTTCATGCGAAGCTGCGCCAACAGACTCACGTGAATGTTACGCTGAAGGTTCGGCGCATTAATGTGAACAGAGCGAGTCAACTCTCGACGCTCAAAGACAGGATCCATACTATCCGTTATCTGTATTCATCACTTTTCGTTTTTAGCAGCTTTAGCCGCTTTGGTTGTTGTTAACACACTCATCTCTTCAGGAGTATACCAGACCATGTTCGTTTCTTCACGGGCTAACAGCTCCATGATATCACAGCGAGACCACGCAGCCTTGGAGGGGATCTTTCCAATACCCACCTTGAGTTTGTCAGCATACAGACCAAGCTTCTCGACAAGTTTCGAGTTGTTCGATCCAGTTCCGCACACGATCGGCACATCGCGCTTTGTGCCGTGAATACGAGTGAAGACCCCATCTTTTTCTTCGAACTTTCCAATTGAAAACAATCCGCCCTTCATAGTTCCCACCATCTTGTCGTTATCGGCTGCATACTTTGCTTCCAGTTCACGCACCCAGGCTTGCACAGCCGTGCGGTCTTCGCCAATCGGATCAGGGGGATCATACTCATCACGTCCAACAACCACAATGTCCGTGCCCGGAACCTTGAGACGCTCGGTAAACTGAAGAGGAGGTCCACCACGAATATAGGCAATCTTCTGTTCACGGCTGAGGGAGTGGTCAAACACATACCCAGGCAGCACAGCTTCAAATCGAGTCTTGATCTCTTGCGAGAACGGCAGGGCAGCAATCAGTGGAGCTAAATCAGGGATGCCTTCAACAGCTGCAGGCTTCTCCGCTTCAATCGCTTCAATCTGCGCATCTCCACGGACAGGCGGCGAGGTTGTGCGCTCAATGATCGTTCCATTCTCCACGCCGATTGGTCCTAACGTGTACAGATCACCTCGAGACTGGAGCAGACTCAGCCGACCAAAGGAGTCCTTGAAGCGGAATCCTGTGCGAATGGCATTTTGCAAGAGAAACACTACCACATCTTTCTGATACATCTTCAGAGCCGCAAACAGCTCATTGCGATCCCAGATTGGTTTGTCAATAAACATCTTGCCCAGCTTGGTAAACACTTCATCGCGCACATCGAAGTAGGTGGAGAGCGGACGAACATATCCTTCCTCAGCCACAGACGGCTTGACACGGCACTGAGAGGCTTCGGACTCTGAGAACACAGGCGCAAGCATATCCTTCAGCAGAAGCTTGACTTCTTGGTTTCCTTCCGATCGACGCTGGGGAATCTCCAGGTTCTTCCAGTCTTGAGGAAGCGTGTTCAGGCTCACCTGAATTGGGCAGTCCATTGCAGACTCTTCCAGCACCCTGCGAATCTTTGCGATCTTAATGCCTTTCTCTTCCACCTTTGTGCGGTAGGTATATTCATCAAAACATTCGATCTCTGTGTCCGAACGGACAACATGGAGATAAACGGAGCAGTTCTGCTCTTCAAAAGGTAAGGCTTGGTGACTACAGGTGCGGAGAGCACGACCAATCACCTGCTCAATACGGCTCATGTTCCACCAGGGATCCAGCAAATGCACTTGACGCACATATCTAAAGTTCACGCCTTCTGAGATACGCGGAGTGGCTACAATCACACGAACCTTCTCTCCGTTCACGTTCTTATCTGACCTCGCCAGCTGAAGGAGTGCATTGGTTTGCGGAGTGCTAACCTCACTGCTCAGCAGCATATACTCGCCTTTTGACTTGCCCTTGTAGGATACATTGGTTAGCAGAGATGGACCACTTGCTGGCACAAACCCATGCTCCTCGAGTGCCATGGCAAACAAACGAGCACCGCGTTCCACATAATTCGAATAGACCAATACAACTCCCTTCGACGCTTCAATGGACTTGATGACACTGACAAACTTCGCAGATACACTGGGAAGGACTTCGGGAGTCAGACAGGGTTCAGACGTATACTCAAACCGATCTCCAACCCTGCGAAACAGCGCACTGAAGTCCTTGTTTCCAGGTAGCACACTGATGGTCGGAATGATCAGTGCTTTGCGTCCCTCTTCATCTTCGCCTTCTTTCGCAACTGCCCCATCAATAGCCTTCTTCTGATCACCGGCTAAGGTAGATGCGGTTACGGTTAAGTATTTCATCTGTGTAGCCGGACCAATCACTGCGCTTGTGAAGCTAGTCTGCGGATCGGGAAGTCCACCTTCCATCTCGGGTGCAGGAAGTCGAAAGGGAAACGTGAATGGATTCTCTCCCTTGACATACGACACATATGTCTGAGCCCAATCGCGGAACTCCTGCTCTTTACCTGCCCGCAGCGATCCATCTCCAAGCAGATAATCATACGGCATGATCTTCTTGTTGGGCGCTTGTTTGCGATCGTTCCACAGAAACAGGTTCATATAAAAAATGATCTCCTCATAGCTGTCATACATCGGCGTAGCAGTCAGCAGAACCAATACAAGTCCATTCGCCATCTTGACCAGACTCTCCAGACCTGTGGAGACCGTCTTCATATCCGAGTTGCCCTCACGCAGATTGTGCGCTTCATCAATGATCAACAACCGGTTATCAAATGTTTCGTGAACCCACTTCTCTGCGTCAGCCGGCTTCAGTTCAAGCAGCTTACGATTGATCATCGCACCAAATGTGTTATAGCCGGCAAACTCGTAGAACTCCCCAATGATACGATCCGCAAGTGTTCCCAGACGAATGCGCGTTTCCGGCACATTCCACTGCTTTGGCTCGGACTCAATACGCATGAGCATGTCGAGATACCGCCGTCCCGTGCACTGCTTGGAGGACAGCAGTGTCTGCGTCTTGTCCAGGGATACGCGATTGATATCGAAGATCTCTGTTTTGAAGTTGGACTGCACCGCAGGTCCAGCCACAACCAATACTTTCTTCTCCTGAAACTCAGGGCGCAGAATATACTCTTCTGCAATCTGAACCGCAGAGCACGATTTGCCCACACCGGTGCCGTGAACCATCAGCAGATTGCGAGTCGGACTATCTGGGGACAGCACGCGACGTAGAAACTTCTGGTGGCTTTGGAGCTTATAGTCGGCTGTCGAGTTGTCGCACAGCTTTGTGCGCAACTCCTGGAGAGCGGCAAGGGAAGCCATCGGCAGATTCTCATTCCGAATCTCTGCCAACTCCGGGTGGGTCAGGTTAGCCATTGTGTAATGTTTAGAGGAGTTTGGGCAGACGACACCGCCTCATACGATAGGTCTTGTGGCGTTTGCCACCTTCGCGTCCGCGTTTCTTTCCAGCTTGTCCGGGTTGTGGTCCTGCCGCCGCCGCCGCCGCTTGCTCTGGCGTGAATGCAGGTGTTACGCGGTGAAACGGGACTGAAACCAACGGATTTGTATATTCTGCTGTAACGTCGACATTCTCTTTCCACGGTCTCGTTATTTTTAGATCCTCTTTTGCAAATTGCTTTACAATTTGTCCAAGGCGATAAGTGTGACGATTCTCGGGTGGCAATGCATTGTATTTCTCATCAGTTAGAAGGGATTCTCCCACAACCTCTACGAGTGTTTTAGCAAATTTAATCCGGTGGCGTGCAATGGTATAGTCTACATTCTTTTTTATAGCATCACATACTGCCAAGGCTCTCTCTGTTGCTATGGCTATCCGAGATCGTTTCCACTCCTCTCGATCGAGTCCATACTTTTTCCAGCACTTTTCTAATGTTGGTGTTGGATTTATTCCGTCTTTTGCATCGAAATGTTCATTTCTAGCAAGACGATTATAATACTCAGTTATTTCTTCAACATTTGGAATAAGTTCATCGAAACTGTCCCGACTTGGACATGTAATAAACATAGACTGAGATTTCTCGTAGTTACAATGCCAGCAAACCAAATCACCGATAAGTCCAAACAGCGTAAACTCAGCTTGACTATACTTTCCCCCTGCACTAACGACACGAAGAACCGTTGCGGCAAAGTTTACGGGAATGAAATGATCATAACTGACGCATTCCTCTCCAAGTTTTTGGGTCTTTCTCTGCGATCGACGATCTTTGAATAAAAATCCACATAATGCACATGTAGTTGCTGCGCGAACGGCATCTGCCCCGTGGATTCGCTTAGCTTGTGCGGTCGCATCATAGTCTTCAAGTCGCACTCTATCAAGAATGAATTTTTTAGCAACTGTTCCTTTACTAATACGACTCAGAGGACCCGTAAAGGGTGCTCTGCTCATGCTAGCTGATTTTTTCGCCGCCCTCAACGCCTTCAGCGCATTCTCTTCTTTCGCCGCGGCTTCTGCTAGTTTGTTCGCCGCGGCTTCTGCTAGTTTGTTCGCCGCGCTAGAAAAAGCGCCCTGTTTGGGTGCAGCAGCTCTTGGCGGTCTCCCCTGCTTCGGAACTTCTGCAGCAGCCATTGCAGCGTGCTCCTCCTCTGCAGCCGCCGCAACGTGCTCCTCCTCTGCAGCCGCCGCAACGTGCTCCTCCTCTGCAGCCGCCGCAACGTGATCCTCTGCAGCTTTCAAGGCATCCTTAGCAGGCTGGGCAAAAACAGGGTCGGGGACGGCTGCGACCGCCTCAGAGACGGCGTCGGGATCGGCGTTGACGTACTCTTCTTCTTCTCCTTCGTCTGCATTCGATACCTGATCCCCCTCATTCCCTTCTGGATTAAAAACAGAATCAAACTCAGTTCTACCTTTTTTACGAGAAGGTTCACCATCACCCCAATCATGAACAGACGTTGAGCGGCGAAAATCACGACTTTCGTCGGATGTTTGCGCATGGAATTCTGGTTCAGGAGATCGATCTAGAGGTGGAGCACTTGACGAAGACGAAGATGAAGCCGCTGAAGGTAAAAACACTACCGGTGGGGGTCCACCATGTCCCGGTCCTTGTCCTGGTTTTATATCCATTACCCTTTCGCTACATAACTTTCAGGTAACTCAACCTAAAAAGTAATGAGCTCACTCGACGACCTTGAGGTGTGGCGAGTGAGACCTTTTGAGCGTCTGTGTTTTGTCGTGTATGTGGTGCTATATATGATCTTTGTGTTTCTGGCTCTCAGCTTTCTTAAGTTTCTTACCATGCCATGACAATGTCCTCGATACGACAATCAGAGCTCGGGGCAGCAGCAATCGTAGCATCTGCCTGCTCCAGCGCATCGGACTCGACAATCTCATCCGTGCCTTCGGGCAATCGAGTCTCATCGACCAAGATATCGACGAACCCAGTTCCGCACGGCGGCTTCTGACCAAACATGATGTTCGCAGACACACCGCGCATCGTGTCATACTCAGCCACCACTGCGGCATCGAACATTGTCTTGGAAGTTTCCTCGAAGGAGGACTTCGCAAGAACACCCGTCTCATTCTTCTTCATTCCGAAGCGGTTCACCGGCACGATGCGTCCTGAATAGGTCATGGTGTCGATAAGGACGCTGAGGTGGTGGTAGTTGACCTTCTCGGAACTAAAGACCTCATTGAACTCCTCCAGCAAGCAGATGCGCGCTGCCTCAATACCGAACACATCGTTCACCTCGTGAATATCGTTCGAGAAGGTGCGAGTCCCGTCCATGCCCGGGAAGACCAGCAGATCATGCAGATTCACACCCTCCGTATCCAGAACATACTGATCCTTGGTCACGTAGCCACCCACCGAGTCATCATACGTCTGCTCGCTCTTGATTGTGCGCAGATGAACACGACCAACTCCGTCAACACCCGTCAGCACCGTATCCAGAATCTTGTCCTCGAGGAAGCGGATGTGTGCGGGATTCTTGACGACATTTGCATCGAAGGATACGCGGAGGATCAGTTTCTTTGCAGACGTATCCGAAGTCATGCACTTCAGGATCTTGGACTGCGGGATGTTCGACAGCTTGGCTTGGACCTCTGTCAGATCCCTCACATTGCGGGCGTGCATCTCCACATCGTTCAGCTCAAACCGCATGATCCACGATGACCCGCACTCTGCCTCAGACTCCAGACTGAACTGGCGGTAGAGTTCGAGGGAGTCACGATCCTCCTCGACAACCGAACCCTGGAGCGGGTAGGGGTCGTAGTAGATCCGAACAGACTTGGTGATGTGACGCAGAGTTGTGCGCTGGATCTGCTTCATGGCTGCGATCGCATCATTCTGGCTCACACTCCCCGCAAAGTAGACGGTATTGCCTGGGCGCTTGGGATTGGGAGAAGCGGACAGCAACTCCTCAATACGCGGCACACCTGAAGTCGCGTTCGCCTTCGAAGTGCCTGCAGAGTGGAAGGTATTGAGCGTAAGCTGAGTCGTCGGCTCACCAATCGACTGCGCAGACAGAGCGCCAACCATCTCGCCTGCATGCACCATTGCCTTCATGTAGCGGAACCGGATATCGCGCATGAGCTCAACAAACAGGCTGTCTGTCAGGCGGTGAACCAGAATCGCCTTCTTGGGGGCGAGATAATACCGCAGCAACGCGTGGAACAGCTTGTTCGTGGGGAACTCGTTGATGAATGCACCAATCAGTGCCACAACCTTCACAGGAGTCAGATCTGTCTTTGTCGCATACGGATTCGAATACGAAATCAACAGACGGCGCAGATTCACGGGTGCAATAACTTGATCATTCTTGCGGTAACGGAACACCGACTTCACCAGCATGTCGCGGTCAAGCAGGATCTCCTCCACCATGTCCGGTGCTTCCGTCACCTGCTCCTTCATGAAGGCATTCACGGCTGCAGGACTGAGTGCGTAGTTGCGGTAGACATCCTCCAGAGTCATCGCGCCCAGATCACACGACTGCCCCTCCACGCTGATGGAGTCAATTCCGTCCTCGCCATACATGAACTGCACAATGCTTCCCGTCACATTGCGAACGGTGCCATCGTGCTCGACGTGCTGATCCTCCATCGTCTTCATGAGACGGCGCTGAATATAGCCAGTATCCGACGTCTTAACAGCGGTATCAATCAGACCCTCACGTCCAGCCTGGGCGTGGAAGAAGAACTCTGCTGGCATCAGACCTCCCACAAAGGAGTTCTGGACGAATCCGCGGGACTCAACGCCGTCATCGTAGCGGGCGAAGTGCGGCAGTGTGCGATCCTGCAGCGTATACTGAACACGACGACCCTCAATCAGCTGCTGACCAAGAGTGCCAACCATCTGCGTGATGTTCTGCGCAGATCCCTTCGAGCCGGAATCAACCATCTGAACAATCGCATTGTCCTTGGGCAGGCTCTTGACCACCGCCTCGTTGATCTTGGCAGCAACATCCTTCAGAGCGCTTGAGATGCGATCCTCCAGCTCCTCACCATCCGAAGAGCCGGAGATGTTCGCGAAGATACCACCATGAACCGCAGACAGAATGGTCGACACCGCCGCACGCCCCTCATTCAGCTTGTCAGCTACGAACTGCTGGGTCTCCAAGTTCGCAATCAGATCTGCAGTGCCGACCGAGAAGCCGGTGAACAGATTGAACTGCGTAACCACGGACTGAATATCGTTGATCAGCTGTCCGCAGCGGTCAGGTCCGAAGTCGTTGTAGACCACGTGGATCAGATGACTGCAATCAGACTTCTTCATAATACCCTTCGTGAGCTGTCCGTTCTCGATGGTGATGTTACCCTTGATACTGAGCATCGGGAAGGCTGTCGAGATCAGCTCTGCGCCAGTCCAGGGCATGTTCTTCCGGGTGAACGGGCGCTTCAGGCGAGCAAGCATATTCATGGCAATCACCTCGGGAACAACGACACCGGGCTGGCTGATGCGGAAGACACCGGTCATGGTATCCTGGAAGAGCTGGATGATCGGCGAGTTCGTGCGGGGACTGATAATGTTCCGCAGCAGAGAAGCCAGGTAGCGCAGCTCTGTAGCCGAGGCAATGCTCTGCGGCACGTGCATGTTCATCTCATCGCCGTCAAAGTCTGCATTGTAAGGGCGGGTAGCCGATACATTCAGGCGGAAGGTCGAATACGGAAGCACGCGCACGCGGTGAGCCATCATCGAAGCCTTGTGAAGAGAAGGCTGTCGGTTGAACAGAACCGCATCTCCGTCGATCAGGTGGCGGTGGACGATGTCGCCCTCGCGCAGATCAATGGTGTCTGGGCTCACAAAGCGCAGATTGACCACGCGAGAATCCTGCTTGAGGAACACGGACTTCGCACCGGGATGCTTGTCGGGTCCGTTGCGGACATAGGAGACCAGGCGATCGCGGTTGAACACGTTGACAATCTCCGGGAAGGTCAGATTCACAGCAATCTCCTCAGGAACACCAAGCTCATCCAGGTCAATGTTCGCATCGGGTGTGATGACCGAACGAGCCGAGAAGTCAACACGCTTTCCCATCAGGTTACCGCGCACACGTCCAGTCTTCGCACCGAAACGGGACTTCAGTGTACGCAGAGGACGACCAGACCGCTGTGCAGCGGGAGGCAGACCCTTGATGTCGTTATCCACATAGGTCGCCACATCATACTGCACCATCGCAGTATACTTGTCGATCATCTCAGCTGACTCACCCTTATCCAGCTTGTCGCGTAGACGTTGGTTGTTGCGCAGGATGTTGATGAGCACATGTGTCAGATCATCCTCCATACGCTGATTGTCATCCATCACGACAGAGGGGCGGACAGTCAGTGGCGGAACCGCGAGCACGGTGCAGATCATCCACTCGGGGCGAGAGAACTTGTGATTGAACCCAACCAGATCACAAGTCTCGTTGGTCATACGCTGGAAAGCGCGCAGAACCATCTCTACCTGGAGGGAGATCGGCGGCGGCGGATCGTCGGGGTCACCAATCGGAAACGCCTCAAGGGTCGCTGCCTTACCAATTGCCCGTGAGATCTTGCGGAAGAAGGGCGTGTTGCAGGTGCTGCATGTGGTTGGGCGCTCCGGTCCCTGGTTCCGAAGCTTCGTGACGATATCACGCACCTCCTTGAAGCGCGCAAGACCTGTAGACTTGATCTCTCCAATCTGCTCTCCACCAAGAATTAGACTCGAGCAGTTCAGGCATACAATGTTCGCAAGCTTCTCCACCCAGTCGAAGAACTGGTAGAGATAGACCGGGCGAGCCAGTGTGATGTGTCCGAAGTGCCCGGGGCAGAACTGATTGGTGTGCTTACATGTCGGACAGACCTTGCCATTCTCAATGACGCCGAAACGGACATCAAAGACTCCATTCGGAACAGGCTGTCCAGATTGATAGGTCTTGTCGGTTGTAACCTCCACGACACTCCGCTTCAGAATGTCGTCGGGGTTTGCGATGCCAAACTGAACTCCGATGATCGTATCGCCCATTGTGCTATTACTACTAATAAACACACAGTTATTCGTTTTCTTACTTCCCTACCATGCCGATTGTTGCATCCCAGAACGGGTCATCCATGATAATGCGTTGAAGAAGTTCCTGGTTGAATCTGGAGAGAGTATCCATAAATGCTTCATACTCCAGACCAGTCCGCTGTTTGAATCGCCCAACCTCGCGAATCCGGACAACGCGGACATATCGCAGAATATCTCGGCAGATGCACTCGACCGCATAGGGCTCTTCACCATTCTCCTTTTCTGCGTCCTTCAGGTCACGAACTTTTTCAACCCACTCGTCTGCTACGTCCATTATGAGAAGGTAGTAAGAATAAATGGTGTAACTGACGTCAATGTTGCGGCAACAGACGGTATCGGTACAGATGGAATAATCGCTGCATTTAACCTCCATGTTGCAGCACCGCCTGTAAGGGATAACGATTGAAATGTGCTGGTAAAGTTAGCCTGTTGTGTTGATGCCATAGTGCCATTGAACGAAGTAATCGCAGTTGCCTGAGTCGTGGAAATTCCAGTCGTAAGAAGTGGGAGTTGATATACATTATTTGCAGGTGCATTCCCAGCAATATTCCACACCCCAGTGAACGAAACGCTCGAAATATTCATTGATGTTCCAATTGGACCAAGTTTCCCCGTAGGTCCAGCTGGCTGCCAACCAGTGTAGCCGGTATATCCCGTTTGCCCTCTGTTTCCGAATGGACCAACAAATCCTTGAACACCTGTCGGTCCAGTAGGACCTGAAGTACCCGTTACACCTAACAACAACGGACCGGTAGAGCCAGTCCATCCGGTATATCCGGTGGGACCAGTCGGTCCCGTCGGTCCCGTCCGTCCAGTGGGTCCTATTGGAGGGGTAGGACCAGTTGGACCAGTATATCCATTCGGACCGGTAATACCGGTCCGACCAATCGGACCCGTTGCTCCGGTCGGTCCAGTAACAGTGAAGTATCCGGTTTGTCCGGTAGGACCTGTGGCTCCTGTAGGTCCGGTCCACCCCGTCCACCCACTATATCCAGTCGGTCCGGTGGGATTAACAGGTCCAGTAAATCCAGTGGGTCCGGTATTACCGGTTAAACTTGATTTCGGTCCGGTATTCCCAGTTGGGTTTATTCCGGTAAATCCGGTTGGTCCTGTTGTATAGCAAGTTGGACCAGCCGTGCCATCTAGTCCTTGGGATCCCATTGGTCCCGTTGGTCCATATCCAGTCGGTCCTGTTGGACCTGTTGGTCCAGTAACTAGACTTAGTTGACCCGTATATCCAGTATACCCGGTATATCCTGTCACTCCCATTGGTCCGTAAAACCCAATCCCAGTAGGACCCGTTACTCCTGTAAAAATCCCAGGAGGACCTTTTATCATCGGAGCTACACCAGTTGGACCCGTTGCGCCATAAAGTGAATAAGAACCACTTGGTCCAGTCATTCCAGTTGGACCACAAACCAGCCATCCAGTATACCCTGTCCACCCTGTCCATCCGGTTGGTCCTGTAATCATGCTAGGCATTCCGGTTGGACCTATCGATCCCGCGGGTCCAGTATACCCTGTTACACCAGTCGACCCTGTTAGACCCGTATATCCCGTCCATCCAGTATCGCCGGTGATACCCTTCAGTTCGATGACACCTTGGATACCCACCGGACCGGTTATACCGGTTGGACCAGTTACGCCTATAATTCCAGATATTCCTAAAGGACCAGGAACCTGTCGAACAGAGGATGGCAGTGGAACAGTGTAGGATGGTGGACCTATCCAAGGACTATATGACTGAAACATCCTTACTGTTACTGGTAGTAATAAACAACGTTAAATGTTCCATTGTTCGGATTAGCAAATGTTGCGGTTCCACTCCAATTAGTTCCACTATTATCCCATCCGACACCAATAACTCTCATAGCAGGATCTGCACCCGTTGAATACCAACCCTGTGTGAACAGAACCGGGTAGGTTGTCTTATTAACAGATGTAGTCAATGGCACTGCAGTATTTGTAGAGATCGCCGCAGATGCCGTAATTGGTCCGTATATGGTTTTACTCGGACCCGTTGGTCCAGTGAATCCCGTATACCCAGTGTATCCAGTCGGACCTTGAAACCCCTGCACACCTTGAGGACCCGTTGGTCCCGTTGGTCCGGTTAGTCCCATAGGACCTTGAACACCAGATACTCCCTGCCAGCCAGTCCATCCCGTTGTACCCGTTGGACCCGTTGCACCAGTGGCTCCAGTTACAATCGATTGGGAACCGGTATTTCCAGTGTATCCAGTCCAACCAGTCGGACCAGTATTTAACCCAGAAGGTCCGGTCATACCCGTCCATCCAGTCCATCCTGTCCATCCAGTTGGTCCTGTTACAATCGATTGAGATCCAGTTGGTCCTGTCCACCCAGTGGGTCCAGTATATCCGGTCATTGTTCCACTTGGTCCAGTGGGTCCAGTTGATCCGGTTGATCCAGTCATACCTGTGACATTTCCATAAGGACCCGTAGGTCCAGTCCATCCCGTAGGTCCAGTTGTAACTGATCCAGTCGGTCCAGTGGGTCCCGTTTGACCAGAGGGTCCGATTGAACCGCGATCGCCAATTTGTCCAGGAGGTCCACCTCGTCCAGGGTAGCCTTGTGGTCCAGTAGGTCCAGTGACACCGGTAGCTCCGGTTACTCCTGTGTATCCTGTATATCCGGTCGCACCAGTGGGTCCGGTAACACCAGTCCACCCAGTGCATCCAGTCGAACCCGTAGGACCGGTTGTTGTCCCAGTGGGACCTGTTGCGCCGGTGTATCCTGTAGCCCCAGTCGGTCCAGTAATGCTAGGACCCGTTGCTCCCGTTGCTCCGGTATTTGTAGCCGTTCCCGGGATTCCGGTCCATCCAGTCCAGCCGGTGGGACCAGTTTGTCCGGTGGGTCCGGTCACGCCAGTAGGACCAGTCCGTCCGGTATATCCGGTCGAGCCTGTCCAGCCAGTAGGTCCGGTGTTAGCTCCCGATGGACCGGTAACTCCAGTCCATCCGGTATATCCAGTGTAACCTGTTGGTCCTGTGTATCCTCTATCTCCGGGATATGCCACGGAACCCTTTTCTCCTCGAGGACCTTGAAGACCCGCCGGACCAGTGTTACCCGTTGGACCTTGATTTCCTTGAGGACCAGCTGGACCAACTGCGATATTAGGCGCACATGTGACAAGTCCCTTCCCCGGGACATATGTGGAGAGCGACATCTATTGTTAATCCAACTGAAAATTAGGACGTGGGTGCGACCGCCAACTTTGCCTCCACATTGGACAGGCGAGCGGAGAGTTCCTTGATGGCTGCGATGATCGGTGGGATCAGTTCGGTGTAGCGCACACCCATCATGTTTGACGTAGTTTCGTCGCCCGATACCGCGTCGGGGTACACCTTCGCCACATCCTGCGCAATAATACCGATGTGCGGTCGTTTATCATCATCAGATTTCCATGAGTAATACACCGTTCTTAATTGTTGGAGCGAAGCCGTTGCGTTGTCGATATTTGAAATGATATCCTTATAACGCCCGTCAGACCCGTTTGTCCAGCTGGTGGCGCCTGGGTTAATGGAGACTGCAACCTGGTTGGAGAGACCACTATAGCTATTGTTGGACGTGTAATAGTTTCTGATTTGGAAAACTAATCCACCTGAAGAGTTACTACAGCCAAACATCCAACGGTACGTGCATCCAAAGTTTGCAGTGGCCGAGTTTAACGACCCGATTCCAATATGGGTGAAGACATCGCTGCCGGCGTTCGTATAATTTTCAACCGATTCGAATCTAGCGATTTGTCCAACGTTCACCCATCCGTTTGACGGAGCAACCAACACATTTCCAATCACGTCAAGCGCGGTACCACTTCGCGGCGCCGTTTGGTTGATACCCACAGCGGCGGCATTGGGGGAAACGGTCATCACCGTTGTCGCTACCTGGTTAATCCAGCTGACAAAATCTAGACCGGAGTAGTTATTGTTAGTACCCTTTCGTCCATAGATTCCTGCCTGGTTTGATGCGTTAAATCCTAATATGGGAAATGTAGTTGCACTGTTTACTCCAAGATTCCCCAGGTATCCACTACCGCCTATTATACTCGTACTTGCGGCCGCATTTCCGCTCACATCCAACGCATACGCGGGTGCATTGCAGTTGATACCTACGTTTGAATTCACAAGCAGCGTATTGTTCACCACCGTCGACGTCGGCACACTGCCATCCGCGAATCCCGCTACACCGGTTCCCGCATAGGTTGTGACATTGGAGGTGGCTATATTGACTTTGCGGATTTTGTTATCGCCGTAATCGCCGATATATAGGTTTGAGCCAGCTGGGTCGATAGTGAGACTACGCGGGCCGTTCAGCGTGGCGTTCAGTCCTGTTGCGTCAATTGATCCTGCAACACCAGATGTTCCTGCGATGGCGACTGCGGCTGCGACGCCCAGTCCTGCCGAGAACACCTGATGGAGTCCCCAGTCTACAAAATATACACCCGTCTTGTTGCTATTGAACGTAATGCCACTAGCATACGTGAATCCACTTGCGTTTGAGGTGTTTGTAGCAACTGTGCCTCCCGAAGTTAAGGCGATTTTTCCGTACGAAGTGTTTGTGGTATAGTAAAAGTTACTGGTTGTTCCATCATATACAAGTCCTCTCACCGAGGTTCCCGTGAGTGTAAGAGGGGTAGCACTGTCTACGAAACCGGATGCACCAAGTGTTGTCACGGCATAGGTACCCGTATAGGCTATACGCCGAATGCGGTTGTTGGTGATGTCTGCGACAAAGACATACGAGTTCGTGGTGTCTAACGCAAGAGAGAAAGGGTTGTTAAACCTCGCTGTCGTTCCCGTTGGGCTGTCGGTAGATGCGGATACTCCATTCGACCCAGCAATAATGGTCATAACACCAGTCGACAGAGGAGCGGCAACGACAGTGTTGTTAATCGACGTCGCAAACAATGTTTCAATTCCACTCATGACTCCGATTGCGAGGCCGAATGGGAACGAGATGGACGCACCCGTTCCCGTTCCTCCGAGTGTAGTGTTCGACCCATTGCCGAGGAATGTCGTCACGACGCCAGCAGGAGTTATCTTTCGAATGCGGTGATTTACGTAATCCGTGACGTACATATTCCCCAGCGAATCGAACTTGGCATCGTGGCATCCGTTGAATACTGCATTACTCAACCCAATGCTCACGTTACCCTGGTCTGTTACCGTCATGACGTCCGTAGTGACTGCGTTCGACTGAGATGACAGTGCCAATGAGTACCCAGACCCGTCGCCGATGAGCATACGCGATCCGGTGTTGGTGTATACGCGAAGAATGATGACACCGGAGCCACCGGAGCCACCTGCGAAGGTAGTCGAGTTTCGCCCAGCACCACCACCACCACCGCCCGTATTTGCCAGCCCAGATATACCATTTGAACCGACTGCATTGATTCCCGCACCACCACCGCCCAACCCACCGGTGCCTATAGTAGCACTGGAGTCAGCAAATCCTCCTCCTCCTCCTGCATAGTATACGTTCGAGCCTGTAATTGGAATCACCAATCCATTGCCACCGGCACCACCTGCTGAGGCAGTTGTCGATGCACCGACAGTTCCAGCACCACCGCCGCCGCCGCCGCCGCTGAAGCCAGCGATCGCACAGCTTCCTCCGGAATTTCCCTGTCCTATCGCAGCAGTCCCGCCCGGGTCTAGAGTGGTTCCGTTCTGTGCTCCTCCTCCGCCAGATCCACCATTTGAACCAGCATTAGTCACAGCAGTGAGTGCGCTGTTAAATGTTCCGCCCGCACCACCGCCAATTGCGAGCACGTTTCCGAATGTTGCATTTGATAAGCTCGAATTTGATCCGTTGCCAGCGTTCACGTTGTTGGAAGTCACACCTGCGCCGCCAGCACCGACTGCCCACGAGTAGCTTCCCGCAGGGAGTTGGACACCCTTTGCATACACTAATCCACCCGCACCACCACCACCGCCTACCCAGTTTCCACCCGCACCGCCACCACCCACCACCAAATAGTCCACAATCATCGGAGCACCTGTGGGAACGATGAACGTTCCACTGCCGCTTGTGAAGGAATACACTGTCGCATCGTAGGATTGTATGGGTCCTGAATATGTTCCAGTGATCGATCCGATGGTTCCCGTGAATCCGGCGACGATCCATTGCGAGCCTGTCATGCCGGTGGGCATATTCGCTGCACCTCCCAACACTTGGAGGGCAGCATTCACATTCATTGCAGTTCCCGAAAACGTCAAGTTCGCATTTGCAGTTACGCTAAGTGCACTAGATGATGTTGTTACAACCCGATTTGCGCTCGAATAGTTTGCGATTGTAAGTCCGGGACCCGTAGGTCCGGTATTGCCAGTAGGTCCGGTGAATCCTGTTGGTCCAGTGGTTACGGATGTAGGACCTGTTGGTCCGGTATTGCCAGTAGGTCCGGTAGTTACGGATGTAGCACCGGTATTGCCAGTAGGTCCGGTATTGCCAGTAGGTCCGGTGAATCCGGTTGGTCCGGTATTGCCAGTAGGTCCGGTAGTTACGGATGTAGCACCGGTAGGACCCGTAGGTCCGGTAGTTACGGATGTAGCACCGGTAGGTCCGGTAGGTCCGGTAGGTCCGGTAGGTCCGGTAGGTCCGGTATTGCCAGTAGGTCCGGTGAATCCTGTTGGTCCAGTGGTTACGGATGTAGCACCGGTATTGCCAGTATTGCCAGTGGGTCCGGTGAATCCTGTTGGACCCGTTGCACCCGTGTTAACAGCGGACCCGGGAATTCCCTGTGGACCGGATGGACCGGATGGACCGGATGGACCAGTTGTACCCGTTGCACCTGTATTAACAGCAAATCCAGGTACACCCTCTGCACCTATGGGACCAGTTGGACCAGTTGGACCGGATGGACCGGTCGATCCAGTATATCCAGTTAATCCTCGGTCTCCTTGATTTCCTTGAGGACCCTGTGCTCCTACTGGACCTTGATATCCAATACCAGCAGCTCCGGTGGGTCCAGTTGCCCCTGTATTGATAGCTGTACCCATCGGTCCGGTATATCCGGTGGGTCCGGTATATCCAGTGGGACCAGTGGGTCCTGTCACCCCAGTTGCGGATTGTCCAGTTGGACCCGTATATCCAGTATACCCAGTATATCCAGTCACTGAAGAAGGTGTTCCTGTAGGACCAGTCACTCCGGTGGATCCTGTATACCCAGTCGCACCTTGAGGTCCAGGATTCCCCTGTGGACCAGCTGGACCAACGACAAACGACATTGTTCTATATCATTGTAAAAATGTGTTTGTTTGTGACGGGTGTGCTTCTTTCTTAAATATTATCCACGTCAACCTCCTCCGTCTCCTCCGTAAACTCGATACCCCCCGTATCCTCCGCCTCTGCGCCCGCCACCTTGAGGAACAGCCGCGGGTCTGCGTCCTTCACAATGCTCTTATAGCGGGCAGTCTGAGCCGGTGTGAAAACGGACAGAATGCGGTGAGTAGCCATGCCGCCCAGCCCCGTCTCTTCAAAGAGAACCAGGCTGCCCACATCGACCCACACGTCCTTCTTACCACGACCCCGCATTCCGCCGCGAATCGGGGCTTGAATCAACTTGTCAACGACACGCTCCTTCTCTTGGATCGTTTCCTTGATAGTGTAGAAGATCTCCATCCTCCCATCTCCCAGACGGCGCATCACACGTCCAATGAAAGCGCCGTCAAGCTCCACACCCTCAGGGTTGTCCATGAGGTCGTCGAGCATCTTGTCGCCGATCTTGTTGTTCATCTTGGTCTTGTTCGACTCAGAGTTACGCTGCGAGCGGTGGCCGGAGCCTCCAGTCATATTGCGGGGCATTTTGACTACTTACGGCTTCTTCTTGTCTTACGACGCACGGAATTCGTTTTCCGGTGGCGGCGAGTACGGCGCCGTCCAGCAGCGGCGGCGGCTTTCGGTAAACCATTTAAGGCTTTGGCTGCATCGCGTTTCTCCTGTTCCATCCTAGCCAATTCAGCCCCTGGCACGCCGTGAGGGGCAACAAATGCAGGCGGATTCGGGTTTCGGAGTGCCGCCGTGCCGCGGGCAAAGTCTGCATTTATCTGGGCGACATTCGCCGGTGCGGCGGGCGCGGGGCCATAACCTCCACGACGAGAACGAGAACGACGAACCATCCTTTACCTGAACGCGCGAAAAACGGATTTCGAGCCACCACAAAAGGAGGGAGTGTCCCTCAGACAAAATGAAGTCCACTATCAACTTCGCTATCATGAACGCGGGAACTGCCCTCAACTTCTCTCCGGAGTTCGTCAAGGCTCTGATTGCGACGCTGTGGGAGTCGCAGGTCCAGAATGGACCGGGGACCATGGATCCGAGGGTCAATGGTCAGAATGACCAGGGGACCGCGGGTCGGATGGACATCGATCTACCAGTAACACCCCCCATCCAGCCAAACATTGAGAAGCTGAACCGCCAGCAGGTTCAGAAGCTCGAGGAACTGGCAAAGAAGGCAGAGAAGGTTGTGGATCTGAAGCAGTTTCTGGCGCATGTGAATGCACTGAGCTCGGAAACCTTCAAGTCCAAGTCCATGCTCGATCACATGGCTGACTTCATCAGCCCTGTTGAGGACGACGATGACGACGGCGTGGATGTGAACTTTCACCTGCGCGACTACTTTGTGCTGATCAAGACTGGCAGGGTCTACGAGATGCGCAACGGCGTGCATGTGTTCGTGGGCATGCTGGGCATGAATGAGTTCAAGGGTATGGTGATGCCGGATTATTGAGTAGAGGGGTTTAAGCAGCAAATCGCAGGGGCAGTTGTTTCAGGTTGAGGGGTATTAGCTAAAAAGGTTCCAACGGGCGATACAAGTGCCTTGTTGTTAATTGAACTGACAGCCGAGTCAGCAATTACTTTTTGCTTGATGAAATTGATGTAGCCGGAGGGGGTAGTATTGGGTGTCTTGAGAGGGATTGCTTGTATGACGATTGTTACTGTAATTTTTGAAATACCTGTAGCGTTTTGCGCATAGACCGTGATAATCGATGTTCCCAGAATGACAGGTTGACCTGTGATTGTTGCACATACATGCCCATTTGCATTGAGAACAGCGGGTGACCATGCAAGTCCTGCCGGAAGGGTGGACGCTAAAAAGAACGAAGATCCGGCTACGTCTGTGTCAAATACGAATGGATCAATTTGCACATATTGATATCCAAGATAGCCAGTTATAGTTGGTGATGTAAAGATCGGACCACTCGATGTGATACCAACCCGGAGTGTTGCAGATGTAAATGATCCGCTAAACCAAGGTGTTGGATACAGTCCAACAGATCTAGTTGTAACAGTGGGTGTCCACCATAAAGGAGAGGCAAGAGTGGATGATTTTGCGTCATGGGAATAGATCATGTTATCTACAAAAATCTGCCAGTTCGTCCCGTCAAACTGAACAGGACCTATCACAGTAGTTGAGGTAAATGTTGCACCGATATCTACATTAGCCCACGTTTGTCCATCCGTCGAGCACTTAATCCCAGGAATTCCTGAAATATCGTATCCAATCGCAATCCATGCGCGTTGGAGTCCCAAAAGCGTGTCCATATAACCACCCCACACGACACTGCTGGCATACCAGGTGAAATCTTTAGCCGACTGAGTCCACGTCACGCCCTGATCCTTTGAATATTGGAGCGTCGACACAGCTGTTGTTGGAGGAGCGCTAATTGAAGATCCGCCAGCTGCAATTACCATTCCATACACCGACGTGGAGATATCGCGCACTTCTTGCAGAGTACAGGATGAAGCTATAGCAGTCGTT
>Ga0136642_1000541_pt1 | contig 19346 bp, 12 predicted proteins | sample LowCatLa1302831Y_FD_115313 | JGI IMG/M metagenome (GOLD analysis project Ga0136642, IMG submission 115313) | Freshwater microbial communities from Lower Cathedral Lake, Yosemite National Park, California, USA - 13028-31Y | ecosystem: Environmental > Aquatic > Freshwater > Lake ... | reverse complement strand
GTCTCGATCACGTTAAGGTCTACATCGACCAAGCCCGGAGAGGAACCGGCGCGTAAAGCGGGAGTGACGCGTCGATCCGGCAGTTGATTGAGGGCGACGATTTCGTTGGGAACCTCATTGAAATTAACCACGCGACCCTCCGCTAGGGAAGGCACCATGGATTTAAGTAATTGAGGAGAGGAGAACCGCGCACCATTGACGCGCAGACGATCTACCACGCCTTCTACGACCTGCAGGGTAACCACCCCGTCAGTGACATTTTGAACGGGAATCTGTACGGCGACCGTTTGAAATCCTGCATCACGATACGCTTTTTCTAATGCGGAACGAGCTTGCTCAACATCTTCTGAGGAGCGGCCGGGGCCAAGAAAAGGGTAAACGGTTTCCTCAACCGTGGAAACGGAGAGATGCTTTACGCCTTGTACACGATATTCCTGAATGAAGAGCTCCACATTTTTAGGCGCATTTATTTCTGCGGCTAATGCGCAGGTTATGAGCCATGCAAAACCTACTAGAGTCCAGGCAGGACCCCATCGATGGGCAGTGAATTTAGCGGGGGGAAACGGCAAAGTTGAAAGGGAAAATTAAAGGGAAACGGCCCCTCCGCGAAAAGCAGAGGGGCCGCACCTGACTAGGGTTCAAATCGAATCATTCGATTTGATGTTCTAAATCGCTGAGTCACTGGAATCTCTCGTTTTAGAGACCCGGCACCTCATAGATTTCAATGAGGGCGCTGCCGGTGGATCCGGTGGCGGCGGTGACTTGAACAGTATAACCACCCGCGCCAAGACTGACTAAGAGCGCGGAATCTTTACCGCCCGTGGCCAAAGCCCAAGGAGCAGTACGCGTGGTCGCAGCGGTGATTTCCGCGGCGGTGGCGGCGCCGGTACCCACAGGGGTACCCCAATCATCGTTACTAGCGATAACGGTTAGTCCGCTATAAAGGCTCATCTTGGGATCAGCCATCGCACCAGCGTAGTTGAAGGTGGAGCCAAGGGTCGGGCCGGCAGCACGGATCAAGAGCTGAACTTTGCTGGAGCCGGATACAGTGAAGCCCACGGTGATAGAGGGACCGACGTTCTTCAGGACCGACACGTTGAGCAGTCGTGGCGTGGTGGCGTTAAACTGCGACAACGGCGTGGCATCATAAACTTCAGCGATGGTCCAACCGGCGCTGGTTTTGCTGGCGCCTCCGATCACCAGGGAGTCCTGGCCGATGGGAGCAGCCGAGACGTACACGGCTGAATCCTTGGAGTCGGCTTGGAAGGGGAATGCTCCGGTGAGGGTGTTGGCGGTGATGATGTTTTGGTCATTAGCCCAACCCGAGTTTTGGCTGACGAGGGTGGAACCGCCGTAGAACTTGACGGTGGGATCCGAGAGAACCTCGCTCGTGTTGAAATACTTCAGGTAAGCCAAGGCGGGGCCGGAAGCGCGCATCAGCATCGGTTTGTTGCCCTTGGTGCCGGAGCCGCCGATGACATAACCGAAGGTAAAAGCGTCATCCGCGGCCATTTGCGTGAGGACAGACAAGTTGCTCAAGCGACCTGGATCCGCGACGCCGATGGACAGGGTAAAGCCGGTGGCGGTGATGGATGCGCCTGAGGCATTTGTCACCTTGACCGAGTAATTACCCGCATTGAGGGAAGTAACGGCCGCGAGGGTGAGCGTGCTCGAGGTGGCGCCACTGATAGCAACGTCATTCTTATACCACTGGTATGTCAGGCCGGATCCGGTCGCCGCGACCGAGAAGGTGGCATTAGAACCAGAAGCCACTGCTTGGGAAACAGGCTGGGTGGTAATGGTGGGGGCCCCAGCGTTGCTCGCGAAGTAACTGGCCGAAGTGCTGAAGATCAAAGCCCCGGAGGAGGACAGACCAAAGGAGCCAAGATAGGTCGAGTCCGTATTATCGGGCTGCGACTCATAAAGGTCGGACACCGCGTAGCCAGAAGCATCGGCCAAAACGTAGTCGTTAATCGTGGGATTATAGAATCCAAAGCTTACCCCAGACTGGTAAGAGTCTTGGTAACCATAACTACCGGCAAGGGTGGCGTTGATCGAAGCAGCGTAGGCACTGTTAGAGCTGGCCTTAGCGCCATTCAAGCTACCGGGGGCACCTTGATAGAGGGTCTCAATCACCGATGAAGCCGAGAATTGAGCGTTGCGACTACCGGGAGTCCAAGCGGTCGATTTAGTGCCTACGACTTCTTGCGCCCGCGTGGCCCAAAGCGTGGCGATGGACTCACCGCCCGGACCTTTGCTTACGCGACCCGCAGAGCCAACGATACCCCAGTACAGATCGGTACGGGTGGCCCAGCCGGAGCCATAAGTAGCGATCAAGTCAGCCACGGATAAGCGTGAGATGATTTGAGTCGTACCTGAGGCTAAGCCTTTGAACTGGGAGACACTGCCTAGATTCACTTCTAGGTTAACGTTCTGACCCTGGCCGCCATTGGCGCGGAAGCCTAGGATCAAATCGCTGTTGGTGGCCGATACCTGGGCGCTCACTGGCAGTGCGATACTAACAGCCAGGAGGATTGCTTTCAGGGAAAAATTTTTCATGGAGAGGAGCTTTTTTGATTAACTTTGGAATTGGGCGCCCTTGGTAGGCGCCCCGCCGCTCAAGCGCGGCGTTTAACCCCAAGCGAATTATTTACGCGTAATGACAGCGCCCTCGGTGACGCGGGAAACATTCATCGTCGAAAGAAGCACACCAGAAACAGCGGCATCGGTATTTTTGATTTGAGCCGCGATTTGATCAGCGACGGTCTTGGAGTTACCGGCGAGCGTGCTGCGATACATCAGGTGCTCGTAACCCCAGAAGGAGTAAGCGCCTTCGCGAACGGCATCAGCGCTGTAAGCCACGCCGTTGTAAGTGAGGTTATTCTTGCCCGTGTTGACGCCGTTAGCGTCATTCACGCCGAAGTAGGCGATGAGAGCAAATTTGGCCTTGAATGCATCCACTGCGGTTGCAGCAACGGGCGTATTGAGGTTGGTCGCCATGGTACCACCGCTAGAAAAACCAGAGTGGCCAGTCGTGTAGCTGATGCCCAGAACCGTGGCCGCGGGCCAAGCAGCGATGGAGGTGATTTCGCCGCTGGCGATGGTGGGCTGGTATTGGATTGGCGAGGCGAAGATACCAAAAGCGGGCTCAGCAAAAGCTACTAGGCGGGTGCCGGAGTCTTCGTCACGGCCCAAGGGATAAACGTAAACGCTGGAATCAGCGGATTTACCGGTGAGCAGGGAAATGGGCATACCGCCAGCGAGCAGGACGCGAGCTTGGAGCGGGGTGATATTGGTAACAGTATCAAGTGCGGCCTGAACGGTCGCATCCTTGCTGCTGCCCTTCGTCCAGACGAAGGGAACGACGCCGACGACATTATCGACCAGCGTATTGTAACCGGTGCCGTAGAACGCGGTAGAAGCCTGATAGGAATCCGACATCGCGATGTCGGCGTTGGCTGGTGAATCAAAAACACCCGACGCGGCGGTGATGACCGCACCCGTCGTGGTCAAAGCGTTGGATTCGGATAGATAAGGGCTGGCTGTGGTGACCACGGGGGATTGCTGGGCAATCGTCTGCACCCCACCGACAGAACCGGCAAAAGAGCATTTGATGATAACCGAGAGGCCGCCGACCTTGGTCGTACCAACAAAGATAGATTGGTTAGCGCCGTTGACGCTGGATCCGACGTAGCCGTAGGTGTAGCCTGAGTTCAAAACATTTTGAATCGCGGTTACGGTGGCGGCACGAAAAGCGGTCGAGCCAGTAAAGCGAAGCGTGGTCTGGGCGGAGGCGACACTCACGCACGCTACTGCGAAGAGAGTGGTGAGTAATAATTTCATTTTCATGTCTATTAATGTTTTACGGGATCTGATGATTTGAGATGCGACGGGTTTATTAATTAACTGAAGCTATCTTGAACTGTTTTATTAAAACCTTAATGCATGACTTTTAAGCGTCATTTGTGTCACAATTTAGACACAATTTATCTGTCTATAAAATTATAAATCATTGTATAATAATAACTTGTTTTTTATTGGCGCAAAATAGTACATGCCGAATTTAAGCAGCAGAGGATAAGTGCAGAGCATCATCGCAAGGCACCCTGGAGACCATGGGGTGCGACTACGTTAATTATGACGGCAGTAACAAGGTGCAGCGCGTTGGGATTGGGGAATTTCTTAGATAATGGGCGCCTTAAATTTAACGTGTCCGTGCGCAAAAAATGGTGATCACCCTTGATCTCAGCGACCAATAAGAAGGAATATAGCAGCCTTCCCCTTACCCATGATTACAACGAAACCTTCAATTCTTTTCATCAGCCTCTTTCTCGCCGCTGGCCTAAGTCTGTTCCCGGTCACCCTCACGGCCGCACCCAAGGCTCACCCCGTCAGTACGGGATGGACGGAATTATTTACAGCGGATTTATCTAACGCTGTGACCCACCCTGGCGATTGGGTTGTCGAGGAGGGGGTCTTGGTAGCCAAGAATCACGAGACGATCTGGACCAAAAAAGCCTACGCTAACTTCGTCTTGGATCTAGAATTCAAAGTCGCTAAAGAATCCAATAGCGGCGTGTTTCTACACTCCAGTAATATCAAGGACGTCTTAGCCGCCCTCGAAATCCAAGTACACGAAAACCAAGATGGTGCCCTTTACGGCATGGTCGGAGCGATTTACAACGCCCAGCCACCCTCAAAGAATATGGCCAAGCCCGTCGGCGAGTGGAACCACTACACCATCACCTGCCAAGACAGCCACGTGGCGCTCATCTTCAACGGCGAAGAAGTTTTCAACGTCGATCTCAACACGTGGACCGAAGCGCACAAAAATCCGGACGGCACCAAGAATAAATTTGCTAAAGCCCTGAAGGATTACGGCCGCAACGGTCCCGTCGGCCTCCAAGGTCTGCATGGCAAGGCGCAAGCCCCAGTTTGGTACCGCAACATCCGGATCAAAGAGTTGCCTTGACCCAAAAGACGCTCGCGCCGTCAAGCCTTCGAACGGCTTACCCTCAGCCCTCTGCTTACTCGTCTGACGTTTTGCTCCGTGAGTAGCGCTGCTAAAAGTTTTTGATCTGGAGTCGCCGAAACACACAACCCTCGCCAAAATTGAATTCGTCGTGGGCATCGAGCACTGCGTGCTAATACTACAGGTGTGAGTCTTCGAATTTAACCGGAGCCAGCTCGTGCCCGTCAAATCCAGGTAACCCAAATTCTTGTTTCCACCTGAGCTTCAATCCGTCTAAATTAACCTTCGATGAACTACCCCACCCTCACCCTCGCCTTATCCCTTGCATTCGGTACCGCCCTCAACGTCTTCGCCGCCGCTCCGCAGCTCACTCCGCTTTTTAACGGCAAAGATCTCACTCACTTTAAAGCCGAGGAATCAGCCGAATTCTGGCACGCTGATAACGGCATCCTAATCGGCGAAAATAACGCTGCGAAAAAAGGCAATTACCTTTGGACGGAAAAGTCCTACGCCGATTTCGTCATCGAATTCGACGTGCGCTGGAAAGCCACCACCGAGCGCGGCGTCGACACGGGCATGGAAATGCGTAGCCCAAAAATCCAACTCCAACTCGGCATCTCCGGCAGCTTGCGCGTGGACATGTCGGGCTCGTTCTACACCGGCGGCAAACCCGCCTACCCCGAGGCCGGCCAAGCCAAAGACGCCAAGAAATTGATGAAGCCCGAAGGCGAATGGAACACCTTACGCATTCAGGCCAAAGGCAACACCTTCACGTGCTGGATCAACGGCCAAAAAGCCTCTGAATACACCGACGCTAAATTCTCCAGCCCAGGACCCCTCGGCTTCCAAATCCATCCTGGCGTCGTGATGAAGTGCGAATACCGTAACATCCGCCTGGCCGAACTTTAAGCCGCGACGGTTCGCTGGGGTCAATCTGATGAAAAAACCGATTCGATCCCTACTCATGGCGGCACTTTTCACAACGGCGGTGTCGGCCGCCGATTTTCCCTTCGCCGAGACTACGATCCAGGAGCTGCAAAACCGCATGGCGGCCGGCCAGCTAACGTCGCGTCAATTGACCGCCGCCTATCTCAAGCGCATTGCCCAAATCGACCGCGCCGGCCCGAAACTCAACTCCATCATTGAGCTCAATCCTGATGCTTTAGCCATCGCTGAGGCCCTCGATGCTGAGCGCAAAGCAGGTAAAGTCCGCGGACCACTGCACGGCATTCCAATCCTACTGAAGGACAACATTGATACCGCCGACCGCATGCAGACAACTGCCGGTTCTCTTGCCCTGGTCGGCCAAAAAGTCCCGCGCGATGCTGGGGTGGCCACCCGACTACGTGCTGCCGGCGCGGTCCTTCTTGGTAAAACCAATTGCAGCGAATGGGCCAATTACCGCGGTCATAATTCGAGCAGTGGCTGGAGCGGCCGCGGTGGCCAAACCCTCAACCCCTACGCGCTCGATCGCAACCCATCAGGCTCCAGCTCCGGATCCGGCACCGCCGTCTCTGCCAACCTGGCCGCCGCCGCAATTGGCACCGAAACTAACGGCTCCATCGTCTCGCCAGCCTCGGCCTGCGGACTAGTCGGCGTGAAACCCACCGTCGGGCTGGTCAGTCGCGACGGCATCATCCCGATTTCAGCCTCCCAAGACACCGCCGGACCGATGACACGCACCGTCCGTGACGCCGCCCTCGTGCTCGCCGCCCTCGCTGGCGCCGACGCGAACGACACCGCGACCCAAGCTATTCCCGAGAATCTCCTTAATGAACTGACCTCGCTGAAGCCTGGCGCCCTCAAAGGCGCCCGCCTCGGCGTCCTGCGCAATATCTCTTCTTTTCACGCCCGGATGGACCCGATCCTAGACGGCCTAATCGCTACTTTACGCGCGGCCGGAGCGGAAATCATCGATCCTATCGCGATCCCCTCGTTAGGAAAATTGGGCCAGGCCCCGAGCACGGTGCTCTCCTATGAATTTAAAGACGGACTCAATCGCTACCTCGCTACCCCAGGCCGGGTGACCCCGATGCATACCCTCGCGGATTTGATCGCGTTCAACACCGCCCACGCCGTAGCGGAAATGCCCTTTTTTGGCCAAGAACTTTTCATCGCAGCGCAAGCCCGCGGACCCCTCACCGATAAAGCTTACCTGGATGCCCGCGCGACCTGCCTGCAGCTGACGCGCGCTGAAGGCATTGATGCGGTGATGGCAGCGCACTCGCTCAACGCCCTCATCTGTTTTACCAAAGGCACCGCCACTCTCACTGATCATCTCAACGGCGAAGCCGGCAGTGGCAGTAGCTCCACCCTCGCCGCCGTCGCCGGTTATCCCAGCGTGACCGTACCCGCGGCCAACGTGTACGGGCTACCCATCGGCTTGTCCTTTGTGGGTCTGCCCTGGAGCGATGCCCAACTGCTCGCCTTGGCCGCCGATTTCGAGTCGCAAACAAAAGCGCGGACTGAGCCTCAATTTAAGTCTACCATCTCCGCGCCCTAGCCAATGCTGGGTTCACGGCAGGCAAGCGACTTTCAATTCGTGAAACCCCGTTTGACTGAAAGCCGCGTTACGTCATACCAATCTAGTGAAAGCCCCCAGCGCGACCTTCCCCTTTAGCCTTTTTTATGTCCCAATCCACCACAACTACTCCCGACACCCGTAAAAAATGCGGCTGCGGCACCACCAAAGACGCCCAAGGCTACTGCGACGGCTCGCACGCCAAGCTCCCGCCCAAAGACACCCGTAAAAAATGCGGCTGCGGCAACACCAAGGACGCCCAAGGTTTTTGCGACGGTTCGCACGCGAAAAAATCCTGATTTTTCGCTTCTGTAGCGAGTTTCTTCGCATCGGGCGAGCCTCACTCGCCGGTGCGTTACCTAAAGTGCGGCCAACCTTTAGTTAGGCTGCGCTTTACTAAGCTCTTGTTCGGTTGCGTCACCTGCTGGGGTCGCAACCCTCGCGCTCACCCCAGCGCCACCCCCCTTGAGCCCGCCCGGTCATCACCCCACTATCACCGGCCTCCACGCACTCGTCTTACCCGCAAAAAATGCGGCAGGTTGCATTACCCCTTGGAGTCAAATTTCCCCGCGCCCGCCCCCCCTTAGTTCGCGCCTGCGCCAACACCCCCACCCCATGCCTTCCGCCCGACTCCCGCTCCGCCTCCACCTGTACGTCTGGGGCGCTCTACTCATCCTTATTCTCGCGCTCATTACGCTTAACCGTACCTACGCCGGCCGCGGCCTATGGAACGGGTTTAAAGAAAGCGACGGCCTGCGCCGCGCCACCTACGCCGAGCGCATCTACCGCGAGGACTTCTTTCGCACCCGCGCCAACACCTGGTCCAACCTCGCTTACATCGCCCTCGGTTTTTACGGCTTCGCTTGGGCCGCACACGACCGCCGCCGCAAAGCTGGCCCGCTCACAGCCCACACCCGCGAGGACCTGTCCCAACCAGGCTCAGTTGAAAAAATTAGGCCCCACCCCCAATCTTACGTCACCGCCACGCCCGCGCTCAGCGTCCTATTTGGTCTCGCCTGCTGCTGGCTTGGGATCGGCAGCGGCTATTTTCACGCCTCACTCACCCGCTTCGGTCAACAACTCGACGTGGCCTCCATGTACGGAACACTGCTTGTGTTTCTCGCCATGAGCCTAGGCCGCTGGTGGCCACGCCTCAAACTTAGCCGTCTAAGGTTGAATACCCCCTCGTGGCCTTTCTTGGGCAGTCTCGTTGTTCTCAACAGTGCGCTGCTTTTTTATTACAAATGGTCCATGTCTGCGACCCGAGTCCTTAGTACGCTCATCCTCTCCATCGCGGCCTGCGCCCTCATAGATCTATTCCGCCCCGCCCCTCGACCGCTGTTACGTTGGCAGCTCTTATCGATCGCAGCGCTGATCGCCGCCGTAACCTGCCGCCAACTCGATGTCGCCGGCCGATTCTCCGGCCCCGATGCTTGGCTCCAAGGCCACGCCCTCTGGCACCTACTCACCGCCACCAGTATGGGCTGCACTTATTTGTATTATAGGAGCGCGTGCCAACACCCCAGCCAGAAGCTTTAGTTTCTATCTAGGTTTAAAACCTCATAGCGCCATTACCCAACCCGTCCAAACGGGATTATCCCTTTGGATAATTATCCGAATTAAAAAATCCTAAGAAAATCGCCGCTACACGGTCCTCTTCGATCATCAAAATTGATTCTGTTGCTGCTGCCTTCAGATAGGTGCTGGCGCCAAAAAAAAAGGCGCGGAGCCCATGGGGCGCCGCACCTGAAATTAAACGAAAGACGATGTCTTCGTTCTTAGAACTTATAGGTGGCCTTCGTGTAGTAGAAGGTGCCGTTGAAACCGAAGGGCGAGATACCGCTATAGGGGAAGATGCCGACGTTGTCGCTGCCCGTGAAGGCCGTGCCGTTGACGACCTTCGAGCGGATGTTCTGGGTGGGGTAAATGTTGAACAAGTTGTTCGCACCAACCGAGAGGGTGAACTGTTTGTTCACGCGGTAGGCGACATCGAGATCGGTAATCCACTTGGCGGCAAAGGTCTCAATGACCTGCTTGTTGCCAGCAGCGCTGCCAGCGATGGCATCGACGAGCTGCACGTTGTAACCGCCAAGGAGCGCGTCCTGCGTGGCTTGGTTGATGCCGCTGTTGTTACCGAGGGCGACCGCGGAAACTTCGCCGTAGCGAACTTCGCGCAACTGGAACGAGAACTTGTTGATCTCGTAGTTGGCGATGAAATTCAGGACATCCTTGGGTTGGCCTTTTTCCATCCGGATTTTTTCCGTAAGATCGAAGAGCGGCGTAGTGATGCCGAGGGCCGCGAGCTGTGGAGGGGTGGGCTTGTATTTGGTGACCTTCGTCGAGCCGTGGTTACCGCTGGCGGTAAGGGTAAGTTTACCGAGCTCCTTGAGGTTCATCTTATAGCGCAGGGTCACATCCACGCCTTCAGTCTTGGTGTCGACTGCGTTGGTGAAGTAGCGACCACCACCGACTGCGGGCAGACCCTGCGAGGTGAGGAAATTGGTCACGGCCGCGCCGGTGTAATTGCTCGAAAGTACGATACGGTCCTTGATATTGGTGCGGTAAAAATCAACCGAGGCCGAAAAGTTGGCGAAGGGCTCGGAGGTGAAGCCGAAGCTCTCGCTGGTGGACTTCTCAGGCTTGAGATCGGAAGCGCCGAGGGCCTTAGCAATCGGCAAGGAAACCGGGAAGGTGCTCACTTCAAGGAGCACGCCACCAATGTTGTTGGTGGCCGTGGAGCTGAACCATTGCTGCGCCAAGTGCGGGGCACGGAAGCCCGTGCTCACAGAGCCGCGGAGCGCGAACTCTTTAACAACGGCGAAACGGGAAGCGAGTTTGCCAGTGCTGTTGGTGCCAAAGTCACTGTAGCTCTCAAAGCGGCCCGCCGCCGAGATGAGCCATTGCTCGGTGAGGTTTTGCTCGAAATCGACGTAGGCCGATTTGGCATCGCGGGAGTGCGAACCGGCATCGGAGGGTTTAAAACCACCGAAGACCTGCGCACCGACCGGAGCGAGGGCACCAGCATTGGGGCCGTCGATGATGCGAACGCCACCATCGCGATAGGAATCAGGCTCGCCCGCGCCCACTTCATATTGCTCCCAACGCAGTTCCGTTCCGAGAGCAACCTTGAGCGGGGATTTGAGGCCGACTTCAATCTGGTTGGTGATTTCGAAGTTGGACGTCCACTGGTTGAAAGTGAGCTTACCGTCGTTGAAGCTGGTCTTGCTCGAATTGCCGAGGGTGGCGTTTTCGGATTGAGCAGTCACATAGTTAAGCACGTTGCTGCCGTAAACGGTGCTAAGATCCCAGGCCCAACCGCCATTAACTTTGCCTTTAAGACCGGCGCCGAGGGAGTAATCGGCAACCTTGGCCTGAATGACCGGCAGGAAACCATTAGGGAAAATAGCGCGTAGGGTGTTATCCTGACCGGGACGACGGAAGAAACCGGCGCCTTCAGAGTGTTTAATGCTGCCGCCGCCGAAAAAGTAGAATTCGAGGCCGTTATCGAGGGGAAGTTCGCCGTTGAACCAGACGCCTTGGTCTTTGGAGCGTGGGTCGCCGAAGCGGTGGTTGTAGCGGTTGATGGTGGCTTCGCGGGGATCAAGCGTTCCACTGGCGGCGCTGAGACCGGTGCCGGAGCCGTAGTTACCAGAGATGGCAGTCTTGGCGCCGGTCGCGGCGTTAGTGCCGAAATATTGCTGGCGGGTATCGGCTTCGATGCGGTTGGTTGGGCTATGATTGCGAATGTAAGAGGTGAGAAAGAGCGAGCCGCCTTTGCCCAATTTGGTGCCGGCGTAGGCATCGACCTTTAAATCGCGACCGTCACCGCGTTGGGTGGCACCGTAAGCTACGGTAGAGCCCCAGCCGATGTCTTTGCGCAAGATGACGTTGATAACGCCAGCAATGGCGTCAGAGCCGTATTGCGCGGACGCACCGTCACGGAGCACTTCGATGCTGCCGATAGCGGAGGTCGGAATGGCGTTGAAATCCGTTGAAACAGACCCGCGACCGATGGAACCGTTGAGATTAACAAGCGAGCTGGTGTGGCGGCGTTTGCCGTTGATCAGCACGAGGGTCTGGTCGGGCGCGAGGCCACGCAGGGTGGCAGGACGGATATGATCCGTGCCGTCGGTGAGCGAAGGACGCGGGAAATTAAACGACGGGACGAGCGCCTGGATGGCTTGGGAGGTCTCGGTGTAGCCGCCTTGGTTGATGTCGTTACTAGTGACGATGTCGATCGGCACGGGCGACTCCGTCACGGTGCGGTTATTGAAACGCGAACCGGTCGAGACGAAGGCTTCGAGTTTGATGATTTCTTCGCCCGCGGGTTTGGCGGCGGGCGCCGTCTGGCCGATCAATGAGGAAGAAACGGTAGCCAAAAATGCGGCAACGGGCAATGCGGTCAAAAACCGCCACTGAGCGCGCGTGGTAATTTGCGCGGAATTACTTGGTGAGGAGGTGTTCATACGCGAGCAGTATAGTTAAGTTTCTGTTACAAAACAAGTCTTCAGCTAATTATTACTTTCCGGCCACTTAAAGTTAGATACACATGTTTCTGTTTAGCCAAGGTTCAGCGCCGATTCCACCTCTGCTGCGTTAATTTCAGGGGACGCCGGTAGCAAATGCGAATTCTCGCCAGCTCGATGGCTCCGTGCCGGGTTTGTTCAATGATGTAATTCGCCTAGCGTCAATCCAGAGCCTCTGTTGTAGCCAGTTTGCCGAGTTCAGCTATTCCCGCCGTGCGCCGTTCGCCGGTAATGGACAGACCTCGCTCGGCGAGCATGCGACCAAGCTTTGATGGGTATTAAAAGCTCGGTTTTTACGGCCCCAAATCTTCCGGATGAGCCCAGCGTGCGGGCCGGATTGAAGCGCCGAGCAGACCGCTAGGCTGCCAGTGGTGGCGGTAGCACCAGCATAGCTACCGCGGTACCATCGCGGGTCATAACGGCACCCAAACTTCCGCTTGCGCCACTGGTTTTTGCGCAGAGTCTACGAGCACCATGATAATTCCCCGTCGCTTGACCACGTGGCTCTCCAGCGCCGCGCTGGTTTTCGCCTCCTCGCCCTTCGTCCACGCGCAACGCACTGCCGTTGAAGCCGAACACGCGCTGGTTACCTCCGCCCATGTCCTCGCCTCTGAAGCCGGGGTGGAAATCCTCAAAAAAGGCGGCAACGCCGTCGATGCTGGTGCTGCCGTCGGCCTGGCTCTCACCGTGGTGTTTCCGTTTGCCGGCAACATCGGTGGGGGCGGTTTCATGATGATCCACCTCGCCGATGGCCGCGACATCGCCATCGACTACCGCGAGACCGCGCCTGCCTCGTCTGGACGTGACATGTATGTCGGAGCCGACGGCAACGTCATCAAACCGGGCCCCGGTTCCTCTACTGTAGGTTGGAGCGCTAGCGGCATCCCTGGCTCGGTCGCCGGCTTCGCGCTCGCCCAGCAAAAATATGGCTCCGGCAAAGTCACTTGGGCCGACATTTGCGAACCCGCCCGCCGTCTCGCCGCCGATGGTTTCATTGTATCGCAGGCAACCGCCGCCGGCCTCAAAGCGGCCGCCAAACTGCTCGGTCAATTTCCTGAGTCTAAGCGCATCTACCTCGCTGACGGGGCGTTTCACAAGACCGGCGTTTTGTGGCGCCAACCCGAACTCGCCGCCACCTTTGCCCGCCTCCAAAAACACGGTCCGCGCGAATTCTACGAAGGCGAAACCGCGCGCTTGATCGCCGCGGCCATGGCCAAAAACGGCGGCAATATCACCCTCGCCGACCTCAAAGGTTATACCGCCGTCGAGCGCACGCCGCTGCGCGGCAGCTACCGCGGCTACGAGATTGTCACCATGCCCCCACCGAGCTCGGGCGGCATCGCCGTCCTCCAGATGCTCGGGATGCTAGAGCCCTTTGATGTCGCCAAACTCGGCGCCAATTCCGCTGCTAAATATCACCTCTTCATCGAAGTCATGCGCCGGGCCTTCCGCGACCGCGCCGAATTCTTGGGCGATCCTGACTTCGTCAACGTTCCCACCGCGGGCCTCCTCGACCGCGCTTATCTCGCCGGTCTCATGAAAAATTTCGACCCCGCCAAAGCCACGCCGAGCGACGGCCTCGCCCCCGGCCAACCCGCCGGTTGGAAACCCATCACCGCTCACGGCTCCCGCCTCAACGCCGCCGAATCCACCGAGACCACCCATTACTCGATCGTCGACGCCGCCGGCAACGCCGTCAGCAACACCTACACGCTCAACGGCGGCTTTGGCTCCGGCGTCACCATCCCCGGCACTGGCATTCTCATGAACAACGAGATGGATGACTTCACCTCGAAGATCGGCGTCAAAAACATGTTTGGCCTCCTACAGGGCCCCGCCAACGCCATCGCCCCGGGCAAACGTCCGCTTTCATCCATGACACCCACCTTCGTGCTAAAAGATGGCGCGCTCGTGCTGGTCACCGGTAGCCCCGGCGGCCCCACGATCATCAACACCGTCCTGGAGATCATCACCAATGTCCTCGATCACAACATGCCCGTCATGCAGGCAGTGGAATTCCCGCGCTTCCACCACCAGTGGCAGCCCGCCGACATCAGCTACGACCGTTTCGGTATGAGCCCCGACACGACCGCAATCCTCACCGCCAAAGGCCACAAACTCAACGAACGCCCCAGCGTCGTTGGCGGCGACGGGGAGACGATCATGATCGATCTGGCGACTAAACTCCGGCTCGGCGCCGCCGACCCGCGCAAAGCCGACGCCAAAGCCGTCGGCTACTAAAAATAGCTGCGCTCACATCGAGCCGCTCTTCTTAGCTAGCGCCGGCCTCACCGCCGGCGCTTTTTTTGCGCCTAGTCGCCGCGCCCGTCCCGCCCAAGCTCATGCACACAAAGAATCGTTTATTTTTGCCACGCGGCATGCAAATGGCTCTCTGATCCCATGCGTTTTACCCTCTCCGCCACGGCGCTAGCCCTCACGCTGACCGCTACGTTGCTCGCCCAGCCCTACACTTCCAAGCCGCTGCCCACCGATAAATTTCGTCAACTCGAAGAGCTCCTGCCCACGCCCAACGAGCAACGCACCGCCTCCGGCGCCCCCGGCCACGCCTATTGGCAACAACGCGCCGACTACGTGATCGACGCCAGCCTCGACGACACCAAGCAATCCCTCACCGGCGCCGCCACCATCACTTACCACAACGCCTCCCCCGACGCCCTCGCCTACCTCTGGCTCCAACTCGATCCCAACATATTCGCCCACGACTCCGATAACCGCACCACCTCTGCCAGCCCCCGCGCGACGCCCGGCGCCAATCCGCTCGACAAATTTCCCTACGCGAGTCTTGAAGCGCTACTCCTCCAAGAAAGCTACGACAGCGATTTGAAAATCTCCGCCGTCACCGACGCCGCCGGTGCCGCCCTCCCGCACACGGTCGTGAAGACCATGATGCGCATCGACCTGCCTGCGCCCCTCGCCGCTGGTGCCAAGATCACCTTCAAAGTCTCTTGGTCCTACCTCATCAACAACGCCAAGCTCCTCTCCCTGCGCTGCGGCTACGAATATTTTGAGAAAGACAAAAACTACCTTTACGAAATCGCCCAGTGGTTCCCCCGCATGGCCGCCTACAACGACACCATGGGCTGGCAGCACAAACAGTACCTCGGTCGCGGCGAATTTACCCTCGAGTTCGGCGACTACTTGGTGCGCCTCACCGTACCCAGCGACCACATCGTCTCCGCCACCGGCGTCCTCCAAAACCCCGAGCAAGTCCTCACCTCCACTCAACGCGAACGGCTGAAAACTGCTGCCACCGCACCCCAGCCCGTCTTCATCGTCACTCCCGCCGAAGCCAACGCCGCCGAAACTGGCAAACCCAACGGTACCAAAACCTGGATCTTTAAAGCCGAAAACGTGCGCGACTTCGCTTTCGCCTCCTCGCGCAAATTTATCTGGGACGCCATGGGTGCACCCCACCACGTCTCGCCTGACCCCAAACAGCCCGTCATGGCGATGTCGTTCTACCCGAATGAAGCCGAGCCGCTCTGGTCGAAATACTCCACCCACGCCATCATCCACACGCTCGATATTTATTCGAAACACACCTTCGCCTACCCCTACGCCGTCGCCCAATCCATTAACGGCCCCATTGGCGGTATGGAATACCCCATGATCTGCTATAACGGCCCCCGCCCCACCGAAGACGGCACCTACTCCAAGGGCACCAAGTACGCCCTCATCTCGGTCATCATCCACGAGGTCGGCCACAATTACTTCCCCATGATCGTCAACTCCGACGAGCGCCAATGGACCTGGATGGACGAAGGCCTCAACTCCTTCCTGCAAACCCTCGCCGAACAGCAATGGGAAAAAGACTACCCGTCACGCCGAGCCGAAGCCCGCGACCTGGTCGGCTACATGACCGGCGACGGCCAAGTCCCGATCATGACCAACAGCGAATCTATCGCTCAACTCGGCCCCAACGCCTACGGTAAACCCGCCGTCGCCCTCACGATCCTGCGCGAAACTATCCTCGGCCGCGAACTCTTCGACCACGCCTTCAAAACCTACGCCCAACGCTGGGCTTTCAAACGCCCCTATCCTGCGGATTTCTTCCGCACCATGGAAGATGCGAGCGGGATCGACCTCGACTGGTTCTGGCGCGGCTGGTTCTACACGAACGACCACGTCGACATCTCGCTGGACGCTGTCCGGGCTTACACCCTGGACACCCGCGACCCCGCGATCGAGAAACCGCGCGCCAAACAAGAAAAAGCGGACCGCCCCCGCACTCCGGCGCAGACCCGTAACGCGAGCCTGCCCAAGCGCATCGACGCCTACCCCGAGCTGCGCGATTTCTACAACGACTACGACGAAGCCACGATTCTACCGAGCGACAAAAAGAAATATGAGGAGCTCCTTAAAACCCTAGTTAAAGACAAAGTTAGACCCGAGGTCCTCAAAACCAAACGCAACTTTTATCTCGTCGAATTTAGCAACGTCGGCGGGCTGGTCATGCCGATCGTTTTAAAAATCGATTACTCCGACGGCTCCACCGAAGAGCTCCGCATCCCGGCCGAAATCTGGCGCGTCGACAACGCCAAGGCCTCCAAACTCATCATGACGGAGAAGGAAGTTAAAGCCCTGCAAATCGACCCGCATGAGGAGATCGGCGACGCTGACGTCGAAAACAACTTCTGGCCGCGTCGAGCCATTAAGAGCCGCTTCCAACTCTTTAAAGAACCTATCGACACGAGCCCCATGAAAGAGCTGAAAGACGAAGCTGAAAAATCCAAAAAGGCTTCGGATAAAAAATCTGACGCCAAAGCGGACGAAAAAAAGCCCGAAGAAACCAAGTAACGTTTTTTGAGGGCGGGCCAACCAAGCCCGCCCTTTTTTATTTTTGCAAACGATCCGCGGCAGGATTGGCAACACCACGAGTTGACCTCCTCCCGGCCCTGAAGGGCCGGGAGGAGGTCAATTTACGCGACACCGTATCACGCCTAAAGGGCTAAATGGCTTAGTCCTGCCGTCAAAGCTCACTCGACTTAGATCCAAGATCCTTATACGGTCATCAACCTACCACCAAATGCGGCATCATTTCACCTTGATACAGGGTATGGCTGCTTGCGTGTAGCATGCCTCATAAAAACTGGCTTGCTGGCGCACATAATTATGTGCGATTTTTTAGCTGTGAAATTGTTGCTTGAAGAAGACGTCGTGAGCCTGACGGATTTCGCACGCAAAACACGTGAACACACTGAGTCACTGGCTAAGACTAACCGGCCTCGGGTTTTGACTCAAAACGGCAAGGCGGCAGCTGTGGTCATGTCGACGGCGGCATTTGAAGAATTGGTCGGCGATGCCGAGGAACACCGACTGAGTCTTCGCTTGCAGGCTGCCTTAGCGGCTTATGCTGAGGGCGATCGTGGCCAACCTGCGGCCAAAGTATTCCGGCGGTTGCGCACTAAACTACCGGCGAAAGGGACATGAACTGGGAACTGCGAATCTCGTCCGAGGCGGAGGCATGCCTCAAAGAGCAGATCCAGTGGTATAAATCGGACGAAAAGCACGGCGGATCTGAATTGGCCAGCCGTTGGCTTGCCTTGCTTGAGGGGGCGATGACCGAGCTTTGCAAGGGCCCTAAAAAATATGGTTTTGCTCCAGAGAACGGGCGCTGGAATCCCGATTTAAATATTCGGCAGATGCACTTCAAACCATGGAAAACAAAGTCCGTCTGGCGTGTGCTATATGTCCTCGACGAGACTAGTGGTATCATCACAATTCTTCAGGTGCGGCATGAGCGGCGCAAATTACTTTTGGGAATGCAGTGATGGACGAGCCTTTCACTTCTCGCTCCAAGGTAATTTTTAATTACATAGTGCTGTGATTAAATTTTTTTTATGCCCTCACGTTTATTTTCATTGGGCGCCGCATCACGCTTGAATGCGCTCTTCGGCTTGGTCCTCGCGGCGACGCTCATACCCGCCGCTCACGCGCATCCAATTCGCACCAGTTACGCCGAGGCCGATTTCCGCTCTGAAACCGAAAAATTCGAAATCGCCCTCCGTGTTTACCCCGACGACCTCGAGGCCGCTCTCTCCGCGCACGCTGGCCACCCTATCACCCTAGCCCGCACGGCACCGCCCGCTTTCGATCTCGCCCTGCTCGCCTACCTCCGCGCCACTTTTCTTTTGCGTGCAGCTGACGGCACTACACCCGTCCTCTATCTGCTCGGCCGTGAGCTCAAGGATAACGCGCAACACCTCTGGATCTATTTTGATTGCACGCTCCCTGGCGGCCCCACCGGAGCGCGTCTGTCGCACCGCATCCTGCGCGACACCTTCCCGGAACAACTCAACGCCCTGCGCCTCGGACAAAAAGGGCAAACATTACTATTCCTCAACGACACCGAAAAAGAGCTCGCCCCGAGGCCCGCAAAACCCTGAGAGCACGCTTGCTCCTAGCGCCCGTTTTCATGCTGTTTGAGGGCTAACGTTAAACTTAGAACCCTGTTTCCTCCTTGAGCATCTGCGCGCCGCGGCGCACAACATCCCGATCGCTGCGGCCTGCACCCTCGCCCTAACCGCCACCCCTCCGCCGCCACTCAACATGAAGTCCCACGCATCGTCCTACGCTAAACTACCGCTTTGGATCTTCTTTCTTAGCGATGCCGCGCTCCTTGGTGCCGCCACCTTCCTCGCCACCCGCGCCGCTCGTCCGCTTAACGGTGAAACCGTATTTCTCATCACCGCCCTCGTTCTCGCTGGCGCCCTGGTCGCTTTAGTCCCGCTCGTCGCACGCTACGAACGCATCAAAAACGAAACCCTCGACGACCGCCAACGCGCCCTCGAAACCCTCGCTCGCACGCTGACCGCTGCCGCCGAGCAGATCAGCATCGCCACCGCCGGCATCGATGAAATCACTGGCCTCACCCAAAAAAATCTTAAGAAAACCGAGCAACTCACCGCGGCCTTTACCGCCAGCGCGACCGGCACGCCCGCGGCCGCCATACCCGACACTCGCTCCCACGAGCAACTCAGCGCCGCCGCAGAGCAACTCACCCAAGCCGCCGCACGGCTCACCCAGCTCGAGTCTACGACTCGCCAGCAACTCGAAGCCACGCGCGAAACCCTCGCCCAAATCACGGCTACGCCCGCCCCCCAACCCCTCGCAACCACGCCGACCGGCCTGGACGAGAAAATCGCCGCCACCCTCGACGCCCTCGACGCCAAAATTGCCACGCTCTCCACCAGCGTTGTCGCCCCGACCGCCCCCAGCTCTGGCGAAACCAACGAAACGCGTCGCCCGCGCAAAGTCCGCCGCGAGGAAGCGGCCGTCGAACCGGTATCCGCTCCGGCCGTACTTG
>Ga0136642_1000540_pt1 | contig 19372 bp, 30 predicted proteins | sample LowCatLa1302831Y_FD_115313 | JGI IMG/M metagenome (GOLD analysis project Ga0136642, IMG submission 115313) | Freshwater microbial communities from Lower Cathedral Lake, Yosemite National Park, California, USA - 13028-31Y | ecosystem: Environmental > Aquatic > Freshwater > Lake ... | reverse complement strand
TGGCCTTGGCCTCGGTCGTCACGATGCCTTCGGCGGCAATCAGTGATGCCACGAGGTTCCCCATCATGGCCTTCTGGTGAGCAGCGCTTCCACCGAAACGCTTACCCTTCTTCGGAGCACCTAGCATGCTTAGTCCTCTACTCGCAGGGAAAGACCGCGCTCGTCGAGACGGTCGGTAACATCCTTCAGCGACGTCGCGCCGAAGTTCGTAATGGAAGTCAAGTCACGCTCAGTGGCGTTGATCAACTGGGCGATGGTGTTAATACCAGCGCGCTTGAGACAGTTACGTGAACGCTCGGATAGTCCGAGGTCCTCGATGCGGGTGTTGTCGAGCTCACTCGCGGCGGCTTCGGCAGCACTCACGTCGCCAAGCTTCGGGGCCGGAGCCTCGAGGTTCAAGTTCGCAATGATGGTGACAAGCTCACCCATGGTCTTCCCGGCCGAGGCCAGCGCGTCCTGTGGGGTGATGGAACCATCGGTCTCAATTTCGATAACCAAGACGTCCTGGTCTCGAGATTCGGAACGCTTCGGCTCCACCGAGATACTCACGCGGCGAACGGGGGTGAAGATTGAGTCGAGGGGGATGACGCCAATGGTCGAGGAACCCTTGTTGCCCTCGGCGCCAACGTAGCCCTTGCCCTGCTCCACGGTCAGTTCGAAGACGAGCTCCGCCGACGCGCTGGTCAGGTACGCAATCTGAAGGTCGGGGTTGAGGATTTCGACATCAGCGGTCGTCGAGAGGTCACTGGCGTAGACGGGGCCTTCGCCCTTCTTCTCGAGGTGCAAGACCACGGGCTCTTCCGAGTGCAGGCGGACCAGAAGGTCCTTCAGGTTCAGGCAGACGTCCTGGACGTCTTCCTTCACGCCGTCGATCACGCCGAACTCGTGCAGCACCTTGTCGAACTTGACACGGGTAGCGGCAGCGCCGGGAATCGACGAGAGCAAGGTACGACGCAGGGAGTTACCCAGCGTGTGACCGAAGCCAGTGTCGAGCGGTCCAATACGGAACGCCTGGGTGTTATTAGTCTCGTCGCCTACGGCTTCGATGATGGGACGCTGAATCAGCAGCATGGGAACTCCTTACGAACTAAAAGAAAAGGGACGACTACTTGGAGTACAACTCGACGATGAGCTGTTCCTTGATGGCTTCGTCGATCTGCTCACGGACGGGGACAACGCGCACGGTGACGCTAAAGCCGTTATCGCCGGTCTCGAGCCAGCCCGGGACGCTGCGGTCGAGCACGTCACGGTTGCGGACGACGTTGAAGTTCTCGCGGGTGGCGTTCTTCAAGGCGACTACTTCACCGGGGCGGACGCGGTATGAAGGGATGGTGACGCGCTTGCCGTTGATCGTCACGTGACCGTGGCGAACGAGCTGGCGGGCCTGGGCGCGCGAAGCGCCCCATCCGGCACGGTAGGCGACGTTGTCGAGGCGCAGTTCAAGGAACTGCAGCAGGTTCGTACCGGTCATGCCGGGGCGACGGCTGGCCTCTTCGTAGAGGTTGCGGAACTGGTTCTCCAGCAGACCGTAGATACGACGAGCCTTCTGCTTCTCACGAAGCTGGCCAAGGTACTCACTGCCCTGACGCTGACGAGCGGCGCCGTGCTGGCCTGGTGGGAACGCGCGCTTCTGGCGCTCGGAGTTTTCTGCGACGGGGCACTTCATCGTGTGGCACCGCTCACCCTTGAGGTAGAGCTTGGTGCGCTCACGACGGCAAAGTCGGCAAACGGGTCCTGTGTAACGAGCCATGATATTCCTTAGCCTCGCTTCCGCTTCTTAGGGCGGCAGCCATTGTGGGGTAGTGGGGTGACGTCCTTGATGGCAACGACTTCGATACCGGCGGCGGCAATCGAACGAATTGCCGTCTCACGACCCGAACCGGGACCGCGAACCAACACGTCAACCTTCTTCACGCCGTGCTCGATTGCAGCACGGGCGCACTTCTCGGCGGCGAGCTGGGCGGCGTACGGGGTCGACTTGCGCGAACCCTTAAAGCCGACCTGGCCTGACGAGGCCCACGAGACGACGTTGCCCTCGGGGTCAGTGATCGAAACGATCGTGTTGTTGAATGAACTCTTGATGTGCGCAACACCGAAGGCGACGTTCTTCCGTTCCTTCTTGCGCATCTTGCGGACAGCGGTGGGCTTAGCCATTACTTCGATACCTTCTTCTTACCGGCGACGGTGCGCTTTGGTCCCTTACGGGTACGAGCATTCGTACGTGTGCGCTGACCGCGGACCGGCAGGCCCTTACGGTGGCGGATGCCCTGGAGGCAATTGATTTCCATCTTGCGCTTGATGTCTTGGGCGACGTCACGACGGAGGTCACCTTCGACGGTCAGGTTCTGGTCGATGTAGAGACGAATCTTGTTGACGTCAGCCTCGGTGAGGTCCTTGACGCGGGTCGACTCGTCGATACCAGTGTCAGCGCAGATCTGCTTGGCGGTGGTTGGGCCTACACCAAAGATGTAGGTCAACGAAATCACCGTGCGCTTGTCACGAGGAATGTCTACTCCGGAAATACGGGCCATATTGTTTTCCTCCTAGCCCTGACGCTGCTTGTGGCGTGGGTTCTCGCAGATCACGCGCACGTGACCAGCCCGGCGAATGACTTTGCACTTCTCACACATGGTTTTTACGCTGGCGCGAACCTTCATGTCTTTTCTTTCTCGAACGTTAAAGAACTTGAGTTATTTGTAGCGGTAGGTGATGCGGCCGCGGGTCATGTCGTAGGGCGTGATCTCCACTTGGACCTTGTCCCCGGGGAGAATGCGGATGCGGTGCATGCGCATTTTTCCCGAACTGTGGGCGAGAACGGTGTAACCATTCTCGAGTTCCACACGGAACATGGCGTTGGGTAGAGGCTCGACGACGGTTCCCTCAACGGTAAACGCGTCTTCCTTTGGCTTGCTCAGGTTCTTTCTCCTTGTTGCGATACTGCGACGTTACGAAGCAACGAGCTTCGTCACGGAGACCTCGGTAAAGAGGTCGGCTGACTATTCTACCAAAGTTTTTAGTTAATGCAAAAGCGAACACGCACGACCCCGTAATAGCCGTAACGAGTGCGGCGTCCCAGCGGCTTTGAGGTGGAGAAATAGTGTACACGACAGCGCGCTCCCCCACTTTTTTGCCGGTCCCGGACGACATGTTTCACTTCAGTCCGGTCGGCCTCGTCAGCAATGATCCAGCGCATTCTCGAGAGTTGAGTGATGATTCCTCGAGCGATTGTCGGCGAAAAAGCAGAATTCCGGTGACTTGGTCGATGGGGGGGAAACGACCAAGGCACCGGAATGTCTATGACCATTGTAGGGCGCGCGCACAGGGAAAGGCCAGAAAAATACGGGGTCTGACCCGATACGAGTCATCATAAAAATTGATACGAACGGCTAAGTTATCAGTTTTATGAATAAAATGTGAACGCGGGGCATCCCCACGGTGACACCTACGCGATGGTGAAAATTTCTGGGCCGTTGTCAGTGACGGCAATGGTGTGTTCGAAGTGGGCCGATAGTTTGCCGTCCTGGGTCATAATGCTCCAGCCGTCCTCGCGCTCGTACCAGTCGTACGTGCCGACGTTGACCATGGGCTCCACAGCGAAGACCATGCCCTCCTTCAACACCGGTCCTGGAGTGCCGGGCCAGAAGTTGGGGACCTGAGGGCTCTCGTGCATCGCGGTACCAATCGCGTGCCCGACGAAATCGCGCACGACGGAGAAACCGGCGGCTTCGGCGACCTGCTGCACGGCGCGGCCGACTTCGTGAAGTCGGTTGCCGATGGTCAGCTGATCGATGCCGGCGTACATGGAACGCTCGGTCACCTCGAGGAGTCGCTTGGCAGTCGCGGAGATCTCCCCCACGCCGGCCGTGTAGGCGGCATCGCCGTGGTAGCCCTCAACGATGGCCCCGCAGTCAATCGAGATAATGTCACCGTCTTGAAGAACGTAGTCACCGGGGATGCCGTGGACGATCATGTCGTTCGGGCTGGCACAGATGACGGCCGGAAATGGTGGGCGTCCGTAGTTGAGGAAGTTCGACCGAGCGCCGCGCTTAGCGATGACTTCCGTAGCGAGGTTATTCAGTTCCATGGTGGTGACACCAGGGCGAATGGCCGCTCGCGTGACCTCGTGCATTTCAGCCACGACTTTGCCGGCCTTGCGCATCTTGTTCAGTTCGTCCGCGTTACGCCTCACGCCAGGCCTCGTTCACTCAGTACGGCATTAACAGCGGCCGTCACGTCGTCGGGCTCACCGCCACCGTTGACGTGAACGAGGAGTCCACGATCGTCGTAAAAGGCAAGCAGGGGGGCTGTGTCGCTCTCGTAGGTGGCGAGGCGCTTCAGAATAGCGTCGGGCTGATCGTCGGCTCGCTGGACGACGTCTCCCCCGCAGTGTGCACAGGTGCCCGAGATGGCCTCAATATCGCTGTCGCGGTAGATGGCACCGCACTCTTGACAGACGCGACGTGCGCTCAGACGTTCGGCGACCAATTCACTCGCCACGTCGAGGTCGAGGACGAGCTTGATGCCGTCGTCGCCCAGAATCTCCTCGAGCAATGCCGCCTGCGCTGCGTTGCGGGGGTACCCGTCAAGTAGTGCGCCCCCTAGGGCGTCGGCTTCGGTAAAACGCTCCCGTACGAGTCGACCGACGAGTTCGTCATTGACGAGTCCGCCAGCGGCCAGAACGCCTTCGACTTCGAGACCGAGTGGCGTCTTATCACGCACTGCGGCGCGCAGGATGTCGCCAGTGGAAACGTGAGGTATGGCGAGTGACTGCGCGAGTCGCTTGCACTGGGTGCCCTTGCCGGCGCCCTGCTTACCGAGGACGACGATGATGACGCGACCCGACATGCTTACTTTTTCAGGAAGCCTTCGTAGTTGCGCATCATGAGTTGCGAGTCAATCTGTTGCATCGTCTGCAGCGCGACACCCACGGCAATCAACAAGGTCGTACCGTAGTACGGGAAGCGGTTGATGTTCCACAGGGCCATGATGATCGAGGGAACGACTGCTACGCAGGCCAAGAAGGAGGCACCGACGACCGTGAGGCGCGACAACATCTTCGAGAAGTATGCCTCAGTGGGCTCACCGGGACGAATGCCGGGCACGAAGCCACCCTGCTGACGCAATTGCTCGGCCTGCTGGTGGGGTTCGAAGGCAATGTACACGTAGAAGAAGGTGAAGGCGAAGATCAAAATGAAGTCTGCCGCGATGTAGGTGAAGCTCGTGGGGTGCAACGACGAGTTGACCCAGTTGGTCAGCCAGGCCCAGGGCAAGATGTTCGACAGCAACACGGGAATATAGAGAACCGACGAGGCGAAGATGATCGGAATAACACCCGACTGGTTGACCTTCAGCGGAATGTAGGTCGAGTTGCCACCCATTTCCTTACGACCGACGACTCGACGGGCAAAGGTGACGGGAATGCGACGCTGACCCTGGTCCATAAAGACAATGAAGACCAGCAGGGCAATCGAGACAATCAAGATGATAATGAACTTGGTCGGTCCACCTTCGGCCCACACAGCCCGTCCACCCGAGGGCAGGTTGGCCACCACGTTCGAGAAGATGAGCAAACTCATGCCCTGGCCAATGCCGCGCTGGGTAATGAGCTCGGCAAGCCACATCACGAAACCGGTACCGGCGGTCATGATGATCACCATGAAGAGGCCGAGCCAGAAGTTGAACTTCGGAATCAGGTCAATGTTGAAGCCCAGCAGTGCCTGGTCGTGGCCGTGGAAGGCGTACACGAGTCCGGTCGACTGCAGCAGGGCCAAACCAATGGTCAGGTAGCGGGTGACCTGGGTGATGCGCTTTTGCCCATCGGCTCCCTGGTCACGCCACTGCGTCAACTTCGGAATCACCGTCGTCAACAACTGAATAACGATCGACGACGTGATGTAAGGCATCACACCAAGACCAAAGACCGCGAGACGCGTCAGTGCGCCGCCCGAGAACAGGTTCAAGAAGCCCAGCACACCGCTGGACGACGACTTCGCCTCCAGCAGGGCTACTTGGGACCAACTCACGCCGGGAATCGGCAGGTTGGCACCCAACTGGTAGAGGCAGATGACGAGGACCGTGAACAAAACCTTGTTTCGAAGGTCCGGTACCCGGAAGATGTTCGAGAGACGACGCAGCACGACTAGATAACTTAGCGGTTCTGGTGCTGGTTACCGGATGCAGGGGGGCGTACGCTCCACGGCAGGTCCAGTACGGTCACGGATCCACCGGCGGCCTCGATGGCGGCCTTCGCCGACGCCGAGAAACCGTGAGCGGAAACAGTCAACTTCGTGCTCAACGAGCCACGGCCGAGGATCTTCACGAGGTCCTTCTTCCGCAACAGGCCGTTGGCCACCAAGACCTCCGGCGTGATGTCCGACAAGCCCAACGCCGCAATGGCGTCGAGGTTGACCGGCGTGTACTCCACGCGGAAGGGGTTGGTGAATCCCTTGAGCTTCGGGATGCGCTGCATCAGTGGCAGCTGGCCACCTTCGAAACCGGCAGGAATCTGACGACGAGCCTTCTGACCCTTGGTACCACGGCCGGCAGTCTTACCACCCTTACCACCGATACCTCGACCGAGAATGCGCTTGCGGTGCGTTGTGCCCGCAGGTGAACTGAGTTCGTGCAACTTCATTCGTTGACCTCTTCTACTTGAACCAGGTGCGGCACACGAGCGATCATGCCGCGAATTTCGGGGCGATCGGGCAACACGTTGGACTGACCAATGCCACGCAGACCCAGGGCCCGCAATGAACCACGGTGCTTCGGCTTGGTGCCGATGCCCGATCGGATTTGGGTTACTTTGAGCTGCATCTCTTATGCCTCCGTCTTGAAGAGGTCGGCTTCACGCTGACGCTCACGGTAGGCGCGCAAGGTACCCGAAGGAATGACGTGGTCGGCGGGCTTGTCGCGCAAGGCGGCGAGCTGCTCCGGCGTACGCATCTGCTTGAGACCCTCAATCGTGGCGTGCGCCACGTTGATGCCGTTAGAGGAACCCAACGACTTGGCGATGATGTCCTTGATACCGGCCATTTCGAGAATGGCGCGGGCGGCACCACCGGCGATCACACCGGTACCGGGAGCGGCGGGCTTCATCAGCACGCGTCCGGCACCAGCTTCACCCAGCACAGGGTAGACGATGGTCGTTCCGGCGATTGGCACTTCGAAAAGGTTCTTCCGAGCCTCTTCGATACCCTTCTGCACGGCCAAACCGGCTTCCTTGGCCTTGCCGTAACCGAGACCCACGCGACCGTTACCGTCACCGATGACCATGAGAGCGGTGAACGAGAAACGACGTCCACCCTTCACAACCTTCGACACGCGGTTCACCTTGATGGTGCGCTCTTCAAACTGTTCCAGGTCACTCATTAGAACTCCAGTCCGTCGGCGCGCAGCTGGTCCGCAAAGGCGGCCACGCGACCGTGGTAGTCAAAGCCACCGCGGTCAAAGACCACTGTGGTGATGTTGGCGGCTTTGGCACGCTGCGCGAGCAGCGCGGCCACGGCCTTGGCGCCATCGATGTTGCCACCGTTGACGTCCTTCAAAACACCCTCCACCGAGTAGGCCGCAGCCAACGTAACACCGGCGGTGTCGTCGATGATCTGGGCGGAGATGTGCTTGTTGGTGCGACTGACGGCAACCCGCGGACGCGACGCAGTGCCCGAGAGCTTGCGGCGGATACGCGCGTGGCGACGCATGCGCAATTCGTATGTAGAACGAGCCATTATTTTGCTGCCTTTCCTGCCTTGCGCAGAACCTTCTCACCGAGGTAGCGCACACCCTTACCCTTGTAGGGCTCAGGCTTACGAATCTTGCGGATCGACGCGGCGACCTGGCCGACAACTTCCTTGTCAGGACCCTTGATGATCACCTTGGTGGGTGCGGGCACTTCGAAGGTCACGCCTTCGGGTGCGTTGTACTTCACGGGGTGCGAGAAGCCGAGCGCCAAGTCGAGGACCTTGGGGTCGCTCGTGGCGGCACGGTAACCAACACCAATGATTTCGAGTTCCTTGGTCCAACCGGTGGTGACACCGACGACCATATTGCTCACGAGTGTGCGCGTCAAACCGTGGAGCGACTTGTGCTGCGTCTCGTCGCTGACGCGACCGACGGTCAGTACGTCACCCTCCTGGGTCAAGAAGATGCCCTCGGGAACGGTACGGCTCATGGTCGCATTAGGACCCTGGACCGTTACCACACCGTTGACAACCTCAATCGTGACGCCCGCGGGCACCGTGATGGGATTACGACCGATACGCGACATCAGCGCACCTCCAATACAGCGAGCTGGTTACCAGACATAACACAACACCTCGCCACCGAGCTTGGCCTTACGGGCTTCGCGGTCAGTCATCAGTCCGTGGCTCGTGGAAACCACGGCCACACCGACGCCGCCCAGCACCTTAGGCATCTGGTCCGACTTCTTGTAAATACGAAGACCCGGCTTGGACACGCGCTTGATACCAACGATGGTCTTCTTGCGGTCTTCGGAGTACTTCAGAGTGATTTCGAGCGTGGCGCCCGGCTTGCCGTCGACCTTGGTCACGGTGAAGCCGGCGATGAAGCCTTCGCGCTCGAGGACCTTCGCGAGGTTCTCCTTGAGCTTGGAGGTCGGCATCTTTACGGTGTCGAACATGGCGGCATTCGCGTTACGAATGCGCGTGAGCATGTCGGCAATGGGGTCAGTCATTGTCATGAGATCTCCTTACCAACTGGCCTTGGTAACGCCGGGAATTTCACCGGCGTGCACCATCTGTCGAAGGCAAATACGGCACAGGCCGAACTTGCGGTACACCGAGCGGGGACGGCCACAGCGCTCACAACGGGTGTAGGCCCGCGTCGAGAACTTCGGCGTCTGCTGCTGCTTAATTCGGAGCGATTTCTTCGCCATGGACTATCGATTCTCCTGCTTGAAGGGGAAGCCGTAGGCCCGCAAGAATGCGCGACCCTGCTCGTCGGTGAGGGCCGTGGTCACGATCGTGATGTCGAAACCGCGCGGCGCGTCAATCTTGTCGTAGTCGATCTCAGGGAAGATCAACTGGTCGTTCACACCAAAGGTGTAGTTACCGCGACCGTCGAACGACTTCGGCGAAAGGCCACGGAAGTCGCGGATACGAGGGATCGCGATGTTGATCAAGCGGTCGAAGAACTCCCAGGCGCGGTCCCCACGGAGGGTGACCTTGGTACCAATGGGCTGCTCTTCGCGCAACTTGAAGCTCGAGATGGACTTACGAGCACGGGTGATGATTGGCTTCTGACCAGTGATCTTCTCGAGGTCGCGCTGGGCGCCTTCGAGGAGCGAGGCCTGCTGGGTAGCACGGCCAACACCGGAGTTGAGCACAATCTTCTCCAGGCGCGGAACCTGCATGATGTTCTCGAGACCGAGTTCTTCCTTCAGGGCCTGACGAATAGTTTCGTCGTAGCGGACCTTCAGGCGTGGACGGGTAGAAGTCGTCATAGTGCCTCTCCACACTTGCGGCAGACGCGTACCTTGGCACCGTCCGTGATTTTGTAACCGACCTTGGCGGGACCCTTGTGGCCCGAGCACCAGAGCGCAACGTTCGACGCATCGAGGGGCATGAGCTTCTCGATGATGCCGGCCTGCATGGTCTGGCTGGTCTGCTTAGTGTGGCGCTTGACGACGTTTAGGCCCTCAAGTACCACCTTGTTCTTCGCTGGCAAGGCCTCTTCGACCTTGGCGCGCTCGCCGCGGAACTTGCCCGCGAGGACGAGCACGTCGTCACCCTTACGAATCTTCATTACAGCACCTCCGGCGCCAGGGAAATAATGCGCATGAACTTCTTGTCGCGCAGCTCTCGGCCGACTGGCCCGAAAATTCGGGTGCCGCGTGGCTGGAGCTGGTCGTTGATCAACACCGCAGCGTTGTCATCGAACTTGATGTACGAACCGTCGGGACGACGCTTCTCCTTCGACACGCGCACGACCACGCAGCGGACCACGTCACCCTTCTTCACGGCAGCGCCGGGAATGGCGTCCTTGACCGTGGCAATGATGACGTCACCGATGGAGGCGTAGCGACGACTGGTGCCACCGAGCACGCGGATGCAAAGGATTTCCTTCGCGCCGCTGTTGTCGGCGACCTTGAGACGGGATTCCTGCTGGATCATCGGGCACGCTCCACAACTTCGGTCAGGCGCCAACGCTTGAGCTTCGACAGCGGACGAGTCTCCTGGACTCGGACACGGTCGCCCTTCTTGGCGTCATTGTTCTCGTCGTGCACGTACAACTTCTTCGTGCGCTGTACGGTCTTGCCGTACTTGGGGTGCGCCACGCGCTCGTTGACAGCGACCACGAGAGTACGGTCCATCTTGTCCGAGACCACAATGCCTTCACGGACCTTGCGGGAGTTATCGCGAGTGCCGTCGTCTTCAACAACGGCAACCTCGGCCACCTCGACGACGGGGTACGTCTTGATCAGGTAGGTCGCGGGCTTCTTCTCGACGGGAGCCGGAGCGGCGGGTGCCTCTACGACAACTTCAGGAGCGGCCACTACTTCGACTACCTCGGCGGCTGCTTCTTCGGCCACGGCTTCAGCCGCAACTTCCTCGACAACCGCCTCGATAACAGCCTCTTCAACGGCGGCTTCCACCACTGCCTCGACGACTGCTTCTACCACGACCGCCTCGATAACAGCCTCTTCAACGGCGGCTTCCACCACTGCCTCGACGACTGCTTCTTCCACGACCTCGACCGCGACGGTCTCTTCGACGACGTCTTCGTTGTTCGTCACATCACTCATGACTAGTTCGCCTTTCCAGCGGCTTCAGCAGCCGCAATCTCACGCTCGCGCAGGAAAGTGGCGAGGCGAGCAATATCGCGACGCACTTCACCCAGGCGGGACGAGCTGTCAAGCTGCCCCGTTGCGAGCTGGAAGCGCAAGTTGAAAAGCTCACGACGAGCCTCACCCAAACGTTCCACTAATTCGGTGTCGCTCAAGAGTCGAAACTCAGCAACGCGTTCTTTCGTTTTTGCCATTAGATGGTTACCTCCGGTGCGCCGTGCGTCCCAGGACGAATCACGAACTTGGCCTTGATTGGGAGCTTCTGGATGGCACGCTCCATGGCGGCACGCGCCAAGGGCTCATCCACGCCACCGAGTTCAAACATGATGCGACCGGGCTTGACAACGGCCACCCAGAACTCTGGGTTACCCTTACCCGAACCCATGCGGGTTTCGGCCGGCTTAGCGGTGACGGGCTTGTCTGGGAACACGCGGATCCAGACCTTTCCCCCACGCTTCACGTGACGAGTCATTGCAATACGAGCGGCTTCGATTTGACGGGCGGTAATCCATCCGGCTTCCAAAGCCTGGATACCGAAGTCACCAAAGTTGACGTCAACGCCACCCTTGGCCATGCCGGTCATACGACCGCGCTGCTGCTTGCGGTGCTTTACCTTGCGAGGCATCAACATGATTACTCAGCGTCCTTTCGGAAGTGGGGCGTGTCGGTGTGGTCCTGAGCGGTGCGACGCTCAATGTCCTCTTCAACACTGATGCGACGCTCGACCTCGTCGTTACTCGCCAACAAGTCAGCGGGCTTGACATCGACGACGGCAGTGTCAACAATGACTTCTTCGACCACGGCGTCAGCGTCGACACGGCGACGACCACCACCGGCACGAACAACACCCTTGGGTGCGGCTGGGGCGTTCGCGGCGACAGTGTCACCGACGGCCAGTGCGGCCTCGCGGACGATCTTCTCGTCGTTGGTGAGCTGGTAGGGCAGGATGTCACCCTTGTAGATCCAGACCTTCACACCGATACGGCCGGTCGAGGTACGAGCCTCGCGGAAACCGTAGTCAATGTCGGCGCGCAGGGTGTGCAGTGGCACGCGGCCCTCACGGTACGACTCACGGCGCGACATTTCCGCACCACCGAGACGACCCGAGGCCTGAATACGAACACCCAAAGCGCCGGCCTTCTGGACGGTCTGAATACCACGCTTCATGGCACGACGGAAGGCGACGCGACGGAGCAACTGGTCACAGATACCCTGAGCAATCAAGGCAGCGTCGAGTTCGGGCTGCTTGATTTCCTGGATGTTCAACGAAATCTTGTTCTTCTGACCAGTGATCTTCTCGAGGTCCTTCTTCAGACGCTCAGCCTCGGCACCACGACGACCAATGACGATTCCGGGGCGCGCGGTGTGAATGTCAACGCGGACGCGGTCAGAGTTACGCTCAATTTCGATACGGCTAACGGCGGCACTTTCGAGCTGCTTGGTCAGGTAGTCGCGGATCTTCCAGTCCTCGATAACGAGTTCCTTGTAGCCACGCTCCTTGAACCAACGCGACTTCCAGTCCGTGGTGATACCCAGGCGGAAACCGTAGGGATTTACTTTCTGACCCATTAGTTGGTCTCCTCAGTCGTCTCGACCGAGGCTGCCTCGGTCGTTGCTTCTTCGTTCGTGGCCTCAGCGACGACCTCGTCGGTCGCTACGGCGTCAGTGGTCTCGACAACCTCGGTGGCCTCAACATTCGAGGTGACGTCCTCGGCAACAACCTCTTCGTACTGCGCCACGGGGACGGGGTCACCCTTGCGACGAGACGAGGCCACACGGCGAGCACGGCTCGCGGTCGCCGAGGCGGCGCGGGCGATACGCAGCAGTTCGAGGCGGTCCTCGTCCATGCGCGAGACGATCACGGTGATGTGGCAGGAGCGCTTGCGGATAGCACCGGCACGGCCACGGGCACGGGGCGTGAAGCGCTTCATCGTGATGCCCTCATCGGCGTAGGCGGCCGAGACGTAGAGCTCTTCGGCAACCAGGCCGTCGTTGTTTACCGCGTTAGCGACGGCCGAGGCCAGCACCTTTGAAATAACACCAGCGGCTTCACGAGCCGTGTCCGCGAGAATTTCATGCGCGTACTTGACGTCCTCACCACGGATCAGGTTGAGCACAACGCGGGCCTTAGAGGCCGACATGTGGAAACCCTTGAGGGTGGCACGGGTACCCGGGCGTTCGTTGGTCTTAGGTCCGGTCATTAGCGACGTCCCGTCTTTTCCTGGCCAGCGTGGAACTTGAAGGTACGCGTCGGCGAGAATTCACCAAGCTTGTGTCCCACCATGGACTCGTTGACAAATACGGGCACGTGACGACGACCGTCGTGCACGGCGAAGGTGTGTCCCACCATGTCGGGGATGATCGTCGAACGGCGACTCCACGTCTTGATGACCTTACGTTCGTTGGCGGCGTTCATGGCGTCAACCTTCTTGAGAAGGTGTGCGTCAATGAATGGACCCTTTTTGAGACTACGTGACATGTTCTACCTACCTCCGCGAACCGCGTCCGCGGCGACGACGAATAATGAGCGCGTCGGATGCCTTTGGCAGACGCGTACGACCTTCTGGCTGACCCCATGGGGAGACCGGGTGACGACCACCGGAGGTCTTACCTTCACCACCACCGAGTGGGTGGTCCACTGGGTTCATAGCCACACCACGAGTCTGTGGACGGATACCCTTCCAGCGGTTACGACCGGCCTTACCGATCTTGATGAGCTCGTGCTCCGAGTTACCGACGATACCGAGCGTGGCGCGGCAGTCAATTGGCACACGGCGCATTTCCGTCGAGGGAAGACGCAAGGTGGCGAAGCCACCGTCCTTCGCCACGAGCTGAACACTCATTCCGGCACTGCGGGCCATCTTGCCACCACCACCGGGGCGCAACTCAACGTTGTGCACCGTGGAGCCAGTGGGGATAAAACGCATGGGCAGGGCGTTGCCGTTACGGATGTCGGCCTTGGGGCCGGACTGAACGACGTCGCCGACCTTGAGGCCGTTGGGAGCGAGGATGTAGCGCTTCTCACCGTCGGCGTAGTGCAGCAAGGCAATACGGCAGGTGCGGTTCGGGTCGTACTCAATGGTCGCAACCTTGGCGGGCACGCCGTCCTTGTTGCGCTTGAAGTCGACGATACGGTACTGCTGCTTGTGACCACCACCGCGGTGGCGTGACGTCTTACGGCCGTAGTTGTTACGACCACCGGACTTCGGCTTTGGCTCAAGCAGTGACTTTTCGGGGGTCGTTGAGGTGATCTCAGCGAAGTCCGACACCGTCTGGAAACGACGACCCGGGCTGGTTGGTTTGCGGTGACGCAGTGCCATGGCAGTCCTTAGTTCTCGAAGAGATTGATCGAGTCACCCTCGCGGAGGGTAACGATGGCCCGCTTCGTGTCGGGGCGTGAGCCCACAACACCGGTGCGACGGTTGCGCGTCGTCTTACCCTTACGGTTGAGCGTGTTGACGTTGGTGACCTTAACGTTGAAGGCCTGCTCGACGGCGTTACGCACGTCGATCTTGGTGGCGCGTGGGTCGACCACGAACACGTAGGTGTTGGCGTCCATCAGCGTGGTGGACTTCTCCGAGACCACCGGGCGGATGAGAACGCTCATTGCGTCGCGCATTAGTTGCTCTCCTTTGCGACGGGCAGGGTGGCGTCAGTGAAGAGCACCCAGTCCGAGTTGAGGACGTCGTAGGCATTGAGTTCGCCGGCGTCAATGGTCTTGACGTTCTGCAGGTTGGCGAACGAGTGACGCGCAGTGAGGTCGTCACGCGTGATGACGACGAGGACCTTGCCTTCGAGGCCGAGGGCGGCCAACGAACTGATGGCGTCCTTGGTCTTCGGGGCGGTCCAGGCGCTGAAGTTGTCCACCAGCACCACGTGCGACTCAGCGGCGCGGTCTGACAGGGCCGAGTAGAGCGCCAAGCGAATCATCTTCTTGGGCGTCTTCTGGTCGTACTTACGAGGCTTTGGTCCAAGCGCTACACCACCACCGGGGTAGTGAGGAGCACGGATCGTACCCTGACGAGCACCGCCGGTACCCTTCTGGGCGAACGGCTTCTTACCACCACCGCGGACCTGCTTACGGGTCTTGGTGGACTGGGTGCCCGCGCGCTTCGCGGCGAGCTGGGCCTTGATGACCTGGTGCATGACGGCCACGTTGGGCTCGAGACCAAAAATTGATGGCTCCAAGTTGACGGTGCCGAGGTCGGCACCCGTCAGAGACTTACGAGCAGCGGTGTGCTGGGCGTACGGAGCGCGCTCCTTCTTGACCGGCCCACGCAAGGTAAAGACGTCGCTCATCGAGCACCTCCAGCCTTCATTGGGTTCTTGACCGACGTACGGAGCACGACGACGCCGCCACGGGGGCCGGGAACGGCACCCTTGACGAGGACGAGGTTGCGCTCAGCGTCAACGCGGATCACTTCGAGGTTCGTGGTGGTCACCTGACCGCCACCGTAGCGACCGGCCATCTTGGTGCCCTTGAAGACACGACCGGGGGTCGAGCAAGCGCCAATGGAACCGGGAGCACGGTGATGCTTGTGGTTACCGTGCGAGGCACCCTGACCAGAGAAGTTGTGGCGCTTCATACCACCAGCGAAGCCCTTACCCTTGCTCACGGCCGTGGCATCAATCATCTCGCCCTTTTCGAATACGTCAACGGCGATTTCCTGACCGACGACGTAGGAGGAAACGTCGTCGAGACGAAGTTCCACGAGCTTCTTGCCGGGCGTAACGCCGGCCTTGTCGAAGTGACCCAGCTCAGGCTGTGTCAAGGTCGACGTGCGGCGGGTGCCCCACGTGACCTGGAGAGCTGAGTAGCCCTCCTTCTCCGGCGTCTTTACTTGGACGACGCGAGCTGGGCTGACTTTTACAACAGTCACTGGAATGGCCCGATTCTGGTCATCCCAGACTTGGGTCATGCCCACCTTCTCGCCGACGATCGCTTTGGCCGTCACGTTTGCCTCTCTTCTTCCACTGTCTGTGAGTCGGATGCTCCGACACACAGACGCTCCGCCGGGCCATAAAAACCCGAACGGAGCGTTCGACTTGTTTCGCTTGACGTTCCCCGAGGGGCAATCAAGCAGATCTACTGTTGCCCCATAAGGGCAGGACTTCTACGTTACACCACCACCACTGTCCAGCGCAAAGCGAGATCAACTTCTTTGTCCTGAACTAGGGCCCTTCATTCTAACCAGGATCAAAAGAGAGTCCCTCAACCACACTGCAACCCTCGCTACCCATTTGCCCGGGTCCGACCCAGAGTCTCCTTTTGGCCTAATGACTACGAATCGAATCCTGAGGCCTCGGAGTAACGGGAGGGAGAATCGCTCGAGCGAGGCCGGCAGGTAACGCAGCACATCGAATCTCGTCGCACGGCCGTACCGTCACCGACGTCTCGAGCAAGCGGAGTACCGACGAGTGTGACACGCCCCCGTCGACTGGACCCCACCGACGGTGTCATCGTGGCGGGCGAAACATTCCAGAGGGAAAACAAAAGACCCCCGCCGATTTCTCGGCGGGGGTCTTTTGTTGACTACTTAGTTCTGGCGAATCTTGATTTCGATGTCAACGCCGGCAGGGAGGTCGAGGCGCTGGAGCGAGTCGACGGTCTTGGCGGTGTGGTCAACGATGTCAAGCAGACGCTTGTGCACGCGCATCTCGAAGTGCTCACGAGAGTCCTTGTGCTTGTGCGGTCCGCGAACCACCGTGTAACGGTGCTTCTCGGTTGGCAGCGGCACGGGACCCTGCACGCGGGCGTTGGTACGCTCCACGGTCTGCACGATCTTCGCGGTGGACTGGTCCAGGACCTGGTGGTCGAAGGCCTTCAGCCGGATACGGATCATTTGACGGTTGTCGGCCATTCGTCGACTACTTCAGGATCTTGACGACACGACCGGAACCAACGGTGCGGCCACCTTCGCGGATGGAGAAGGTGAGACCCTCTTCCATAGCGATTGGCTTACCCAAGGTCACGGTCATTTCGGTGTTGTCACCAGGCATGACCATTTCGGTGCCGGCAGGCAACTCGATGGTACCGGTGACGTCCGTCGTGCGGAAGTAGAACTGCGGGCGGTAGTTGGCGAAGAACGGCTTGTGACGGCCGCCTTCTTCCTTGGTCAACACGTAGACCGAAGCTTCGAAGACGGTGTGCGGGTTGATCGAACCTGGCTTGCAGAGAACCTGACCGCGCTCGACGTCTTCCTTCTTCGTACCACGGAGCAGGGCGCCGAGGTTGTCGCCAGCCTGGCCCTGGTCGAGGAGCTTACGGAACATCTCGATACCGGTAACGGTTGTCTTGGTCGTGTCGCGGAGACCAACGATTTCGACTTCGTCACCGACCTTGACGATGCCCGTCTCGACCTTACCGGTCACCACGGTGCCACGGCCGGTGATCGACATGACGTCCTCAATTGACATGAGGAACGGCTTGTCGGTCGAACGCTCGGGCTCGGGGATGTAGGCGTCAACGGCGGCCATGAGCTCCATGACCTTGTCGCCCCACGCGGTGTCGCCGTTCAAGGCCTGGAGGGCCGAAACGCGGACGATTGGAATGTCATCACCGGGGAAGTCGTAGCTCGAGAGGAGCTCGCGAACTTCCATTTCGACGAGCTCGAGGAGCTCTTCGTCTTCGACAACGTCGGCCTTGTTCAGGGCTACGACGATGTAGGGCACACCCACCTGGCGGGCAAGCAGCACGTGCTCACGCGTCTGGGGCATAGGACCGTCGGTCGCCGAGACCACGAGGATGGCGCCGTCAACCTGCGCGGCACCAGTGATCATGTTCTTGACGTAGTCAGCGTGACCGGGCATGTCGACGTGAGCGTAGTGACGGTTTTCCGTCTCGTACTCAACGTGGGCGATGGAGATGGTGATACCACGCTGGCGCTCTTCAGGGGCCTTGTCGATCTGGTCGAAGGGCGTGAAGGCGGAGCCAGGGATACGGTCAGAGAGCACCTTGGTGATTGCTGCGGTCAAGGTGGTCTTGCCGTGGTCAATGTGACCCATGGTACCGATGTTTACGTGCGGCTTAGTGCGCTCGAACTTCTGCTTTGCCATTGTCGGGGACTTACTTTCTGTCTTGGGATCCACTCACTTTGAGTGTATCGGTTCTTTTTTCGGCCCTCCCCGACGACGGTTTGGACCTGGGGTTCACTGGTTGCCCAGCGATTTTCTTACGCGCCAGTGGCCTTCGCCACGATCTCCTTAGCGATCGACTCAGGCACTTCCGCGTACGAGTGGAACTGCATACTGTACGTCGCGCGCCCTTGGGTACGCGAGCGCAGGTCAGTAGCGTAGCCGAACATGTCGGCTAGTGGAACAAGGGCCCGAATCGTCTGGCCATTGCCCTGCTGTTCCATACCTTCGATACGACCACGGCGCGAGGACAAGTCACCAATAACGTCACCCATGTAGTCCTCGGGCGTCACGACCTCAACGGCCATAACGGGCTCCAGGAGCACGGGGGACGCCAAGCGAGCCGCCTTCTTTACCGCAATCGAACCAGCAATTTTGAACGCCATTTCCGACGAGTCAACGTCGTGGTAGCTACCGAACGTCAAGCGAACGCGAACGTCCACGACGGGGTAACCAGCGAGGACGCCCGAGGTCAACGCTTCGGTGATACCGGCGTTGACTGGTCCGATGTATTCCTTCGGAATGACGCCACCGGAAATTTCGTCACAAAACTCGTAGCCGCCACCGGGGCCGGTGGGCTCCAAGGTGATGACGACGTGTCCGTACTGACCCTTACCACCGGTCTGACGGACGTACTTCTCTTCGACCTTCTCGACCTTCTTGCGAACGGTCTCCCGGTAGGCCACCTGCGGCTTACCGACGTTGGCGTCCACGGCGAATTCACGCAACATACGGTCAACGAGCACTTCGAGGTGCAGTTCACCCATACCAGAAATAACGGTCTGACCGGTCTCCTCGTCCGTGCGGACACGGAACGTGGGGTCTTCTTCGGAGAGCGAGAACAGCGCCTTACCGAGCTTCTCCTGGTCGGCCTTGGTCTTGGGCTCCACGGCCACGTGAATAACGGGCTCGGGGAAGACGAGGGTTTCCAGCTGGATCGGTGCGTCCATCGAGCTCAACGTGTCACCCGTGGTGACCTGCTTGAGACCAACGGCGGCCACAATGTCACCAGTGCGGATGGTGTCGAGGTCTTCGCGGTTGTTGGCGTGCATCAACAGGAGGCGACCAAGTCGCTCCTTCTTTGAACCCTTGGTCGTGTTGATGACGGTCTCACCCTTTTCGAGGCAGCCCGAGTACACACGCAGGTAGGTCAACTTACCAACGAAGGGGTCCGTCATAATCTTGAACGCCAACGCCGAGAAGTGCTCCGAGTCGTCGGCCTTGCGGAACAGCTCGATGTCGGTGTCGGGCTTGGTGCCCTGGGTGTCGGGCAGGTCCAGCGGCGAAGGCAAGAAGTCCACCACTGCGTCGAGCATGGGCTGAACACCCTTGTTCTTGAAGGCCGAGCCATTCAAAATCGGCACACACTGACCGGACAAGGTGCCACGACGCAGCGACGCGCGAATCTCTTCGACGGTCGGCACTTCGTCGTTCATC
>Ga0136642_1000539_pt1 | contig 19391 bp, 14 predicted proteins | sample LowCatLa1302831Y_FD_115313 | JGI IMG/M metagenome (GOLD analysis project Ga0136642, IMG submission 115313) | Freshwater microbial communities from Lower Cathedral Lake, Yosemite National Park, California, USA - 13028-31Y | ecosystem: Environmental > Aquatic > Freshwater > Lake ... | reverse complement strand
CCCGACACTCCGCTGATGATGGCAATGTTCATAGATATTTACAATTACAACATAAAATGAGAAAAACCCTTATATGGGCGAGTGCATACAGTTTTTGTTTTATTTTCCAGAGCTTCCGAAACCTCCCTCTCCTCGGATTGTGTCAGACAACTGATCGACTTCTATAGGATCCAAGTGAACAAACTGTCGAGGGATCATTTGCACCAACTTGCATGGCAACACAATATCAGGTGCATCCGCAACTACTTTCACAAGTGCAACACGGATGGACCCGCGATAGCTCGAATCAATAATGCCGACATTGTTCGCGAGCATCCAACCTGACTTGGAAATAGAACTGCGGCCAAAGACTTCAAAGTAATACCCGGGTGGAGGCTGAACCGCAATTCCCGTGTCATAGAACACGACGCCGGCATCTTCTTTGATTTTTTGTACAAGCGTGAGATCAAAGCCGCTATCTTCAGGGTGCGCTTTGGACGGAGAAACGGCATCAGAAAGTGTCTTGCGGAATTGGAAGGACATGGCAGCGGTGCTGTTGATGATGCAATAATTCGGGGTCTTTAAATCAAATTTTTAGAACATGATTTTTGCACCCGCTTTATTAAAATAGAAGCTGGGCAGTCTCTCGAGCAAGAAACAGTGGTAAGGATAATAGGGGCGCTTATATATCTCGATACATCTTTCGTCTGAAATCGACTTTTCATAAGTCGTATCCGACCACAGATTTTCTTGCATAGGCTGATAGGTTTCTAACACTGTTTGAGCTTTAACACAAAACTCACAATATTTACGAAGCCACGATGGCTTGGCAATCCAATAATTGCAATAAAAAGCACGCACTGTCGGGTCAGACGCGGATACCTCATCGAAACCCAGTTGCTGCAGCCACTCTATCCATAATTTCGAAAATAGAGGGTGATGGCTATCGGCCTGTGACAACAAAGTTGGATACACGCGATTCAGATTTGGCATGAATGCGAATACGTCTGGGTCTTGAATAAATAGACGGTTTTTCAACAACAGCATATTCGGTGGTTTGATTTTTTGGAATGCTTTCCAAGAAAGAGTACCGACATAATCGCAATTGTGCCATTCGTGTACATTCTGAGGAAACCACGTACTAAACATCCAATTTTCCATATACATCGTTGTCGGTATGCGAAGAATCGTTGCCCAGTCATAGTTGCCGAAATGCACTGTCGCCTGTTCTTGCGAATGATCATCAAAACACAACACAAATATCCGAATATTCATCATAATTACTATTATGAGAGGTTACAAAAAATAGAGCTTCGACGCAATCTAGACCATGGAATCGCCGGTCTCGGGTTGAGATTTCTTCTCTGCGATTTCCTTGGCAGCCTGCAGACGATTCTTAACACGCCCAATTGCATTGCCGAGACGTTTCTCCGGCCCCCATATCTCTACTGCACAACGCTTGGGATTGTACCAAAGATAATACACGCGTGCCGCTTCAGTGATCCTCTTAAAATAGAATCCATTTTTTCCGATGATCAACCCGATGCGGTTTTGGTCCTCCTCATCAAGTGGGACTTCTGTGTAGTGCGCAGAAGGCGGCAAATAGACTCCGGTTTCTGGAAAAGAATAGCCGTCTGGGAGCTGAAGAGGCGGATAGATCTTGGGCTGTTCGTCTTGAGTATTAGTTGCGATATCGACTTCCATGGTATCTTGGTTGTTTTTATTTGTGACTTATTGTAATAGACGTGCTATCTTTAAATCTGTTCAGCTCCAAACGCATTCTCGCCTGCGCATTGCAGATACAATAGACCGTCAGCGTCTTTGTACTTGTCATATAAATCTCCGAGAGTTGCGCTCGTCGGCGCCAACAATTCCTGACGATCATTGAACATGATGTACACGAAGATCGCCTGTTGTGCTTTCAACTCCATGCGCTTTCTAACCGTGTAAATCATTTGACCCATGGTAAAATCATGTGGCACAAGGTATTTAGTCTTATCAAACGGCGGTAAACGGCTGTCTTTGGCACGATTGATATGTATCGGGATCCGCCCCGGATATTTCTCACGAAGACGCGTGCTTGACAACAAGCGTTCTTCGAACGGTTTTTCATCTTTGGGTGACTTTCCTTCCATCTTACTTCCTAATTACACTATAACACGATATTTTGTATAGGCTTTCTAAAAAAAAAATTTCAAAATTGCAATATTTGGATTTACTTCCCTTGCTTTTCCTTCCAAAGAGCAGCAACCTTCTTCATGAGTTCAGACTTGGTCAACTTAGAATCTTTGCCAAGCTCCTTCATCTTCTCACCCATAAAGATGTTGTAGGCAGACGGAGCACGCTTCACCGCCGGCTTAGCAGAATCAACCACACCCTTCTTGCCACGGCCCTTCTTATTGCTTGAGAGCTGTGCCGAGAATTCAGCCTTCAACTTCGACAAGACTTCCTCGATCTTCGACTTCTGTTCAGGGAGCGCAACGTCAAGTGCAGTTTGAGCTTCCTGGAGGACTTCGAGACCGAAGTTGCAAGCTGCTTGATTCATCTTTTGGAGGTTCGACATTTTATAAGGGTGTGTATACCCTTCTATTATCAGTTGTCTTTATATAGGGAACGGGTGTCGTGAATGAAGATTCCAACAATTTGGGTAGAAAGAGAGCTCAACAATTTGCTTTGCGATTACCCGCATGTGAACGTAGTATTGATGAGCAAATATGATATAAATACCCCATGTATTCGTATTGACAAACACTTTGATGTGTATGACCTATTACTTCATGATATAGCGATTATGCAAAAATGTATTTTCGTATTTTCGAATCCAACAAATGACACTATCAATGCGATATCTGTATTGAAGCCTATTGCTATAGTAGGCATATATCATATGAGTGATAAAGAAACCCTGGTCGGTGCAATGGTGAATAATAACGACTACATAACGGTCTATTGCGAACATATCCGTGGCGATGTATTGCGAGTGTGGAGAACTTTTGATAGTGTATTACGGAGTGAAGAGCTATCTGCGAAAGCACTTTCTTATGTATCAGATCCCTATAAGAATGAGTGGTGCTGATGTAAATATTTGACAACTGGGATAATGCGGTTTTTTGAAACAACCTCTGGTCTTGTCAAATTCCATGCAATGACACATTATATTACGATAATGCATAATACTATTTATGGAAGTTGTTGTAGCGCGTTACCATGAAAACGTAGATTGGACAAGGCAGATCCAAACTGCCTCAATCACTATATATAACAAAGGATATGATGCACCATGTGGATTTAATATGATCCAGTTGCCGAATATCGGTCGCGAAGGCCACACCTATTATCATCACATTGTTTCGAGATATGATAGCTTGGCGGAATATACTGCATTCTTGCAAGGCAATCCATTTGATCACTCTCCTCATCTCCTGCAAAACATTTATCAGCAGGATCAACAACAACAGTTCCGATACTTGAGTGAAAATATATATCAAACAAACTTGGCTGGATGCCCTTATCATCATCATTTGCCGTTGCGCGATATTTACGAGAGACTGTTCGGTGAACGCCACGACAACATGTCCATTACGTTCGGAGCAGGAGCGCAGTTCATCGTGCACAGAGATCTCATTCTCAAACGCCCCAAATCCTTTTATCAGGGCATCGTCGATCTCTTATCTCATAGTTCCAATCCTATAGAGGGGTTTGTGATTGAGCGATTTCATGGTAAGATACTGAATGCGGATTAGTTGATGCAACGCGCCTCAAATAACTCGAGAGCATCGAGGATAGCATCGTTCATATTCTTATACTTGTAATTCGCCAGGCGGCCGACAAAAATGACCCGAGGCTCCTCCTTTGCCTCCTCTTTCTCAGCGAGAGCCTGGTATTTTTTGTACACTTCCTGATTTTCTGGATTCGGCACTGGGTAGTAGGGCTCTCCGACAGCCATAGTATATTCACGCACGATCGTAGTATTATTTGTTTTGTTTCTATTTTGTGGAAGATGCTTATATTCCACAGTGCGTGTATATGCCACATCTGCACCCGGTTCATTCACCACCACATTTGACTGGTAATATTGGACTCCTTCATGTCTTGCTTCTTCAAAACGAATGCTCCGGTATTCGAGAGAAGGAAGACCAGACTCCTTGAAATAGTGATCAATGGGGCCAGTGTAAATCAACCACTTCACATCAGGCCAAGACCCTGCAAAAAAATCGGTGTTGAGCTGCACAGTAATGAGAGGGTGGTCTAGCATCGCTGCCACAAATGCTGTGTACCCCTTGGCAGGAATGACTTGATACTTATCTGAGAAATAGCGCGGGTCGTTGTCGCGGCGCACTGGAATGCGCTCCATGACGCTCCGGTCCAGCTCCTCCGGTGTTTTTTCCCATTGTTTGTAGGTGTAGGTTTCGAAGAGTGCTTTGTACAGATCCTTTCCCACTCGTGCTAAAGCAGCGTCTTTGCTATTACGAATCTCTCCTCGTATCTGGTTTTTCTCTAGCCACGCGTCCATCTCTTCTGCCACACGCATATTCTCACCACAAAGCTTATTGACCGTTTCCATATTCACCGGCACAGGTACCAACTCTTCACGACCGTCGCCTTCAAGAGTGACTCGAGCAACTACTTTATGGTCATAACGTATCCAATCCGAGAACTGATTGATGTAATTATATGTTTTATCATCGTTGCAATGAAACAGGTGAAGACCGTATTTATTCATAAGTTGCCCGTCTTCGTTGTAGTAATCATAACAATTGCCAGCAATATGATCCCTCTTATCAAGAACTAATACTCGCAAACAAGAAACACGCGCAAATCGATCCGCAAACACAGCACCCGATAAACCAGCACCGACAATGATGGCATCGTACTTGACGCTGGCTGTCGCCATTATATTATATATTTGAAAAAAATGCGTAGATCATTTGCGTTTTTGAAGTTAAATACGGTGACTCGTAGCTATTTTTAAAACTTTAAAAACTTTACGGGCAGAGTGAATCACTAAAATGATTCGCTCGATCACTAAATGATTCACTAAAAAGTGCGTTTTTGAAGCGTTTTTTAAAGTTTTATTACGATGAATGATAATATAGATTATGTATGTGTTGTTAGAAAAATTATAGCGAATCATTTTTTGGGGTGTTTTTAGAGAGAGGGGGGCGGGGAAAGGGTTTTGTAAAAACCCGTCCGGAAAAAGTCGACCCCGGACCCCTTTTTGAAAAAGTCGTTCCCCGCCCCCCTGTCCCGATGATTCACTGTTTTTTGATCTACTCAACAATTTTTATAACAATCTTTTTCCATATGGTAATATCATAAATGGTAATATATATTCATAATACGTATTTAAAACGGCATATTTTAGTGAATCATAAAAGTGATCTAGTAGATCATTTTGGAGATTCACTTTTAAGGACGCATATGCCAGCTATCTGTTAATACGTATTATGGTATTTGTTCATATGTATGTATTACACACTACGAATGGATCATAAAATGATCTAGCGATGATTCGTTCTACAATCGTCAATGTGCATATATATGAGTCTTACTACCACACTATCGTAATACATACTATCAACCTATCTAATATTAAACGCATTTAGTGAATCTCTAAAATGATCTACTACTTAAAAACAAAACTCCGTTATATTTAAATGTATGAGTGCGAGCGGTGCCAATACAAAACATATGCAAAGCACTCCTTATTGAATCATTATAAAAGAAAAAACCAATGTGAACCAAAATACTCTGACAAACCCCTGAGTGAACTGCTGAACGAAATCCAAGCCACGGCTAAAACAAGCCGGTGCACAGATTGCGACAAGACTTTTACAACTTCGTCTAATCTGTACCGCCACATCCGTACGTGCAGTGCTAAGAAGAATGCGTTAACTAATAAAATTGCAACGTTGGAGCAGGCGATAAATGATCTTAAAAACGCCACAACGACGACGACGATACAAAATGCCAATACCATTCAAAACATCCAACAAAACATCCATATCAACGGACTCGGTCAAGAAGACAAGTCATACATTACGGAACACCCACTTTTCAATCGCTTCATGATACGCTGTATACGCGATAAGATGGAAGGTCTTTGTGATTACATGGTTCGCAAACACTTTTCCCCAGACCACCCCGAAAACCACAATATCCGCAAGTTGAACAAAAAGGACGACTTTATCGACTGCTATGATGGGCGCAAGTGGCGAATCAAGTTGACGCAGAAAGTCCTCGACGAGATTTTTAGAAACATTGAAAAGGACTTCACTGAATTCGTTGACCGCGCCATATCGGAAGAGGGCATTCTTAAAAAAGAATGGCTCGACAGCTTCATGCGTGAAGTAGGCATTCCTCTAGACTGGGACTTTACAGGAGAAGACTACGATTTCGAAGAGGACATGCCCGATGACGAAAAGGAACGACTGAAGAATCGCATGTATGGTCTCGCCTGCGAGTACATATATCGTCACTCCAAGGCGCCTCGTGCCGAAGCCGACGGCAGCGTTGAAACTATATAATATATATCCCAATATAGCAAAGTATATTTAATACTTATGACGTCAGTGATATTGGTACACGTCGGTCCCAAGCCAGTCGGAAGGATTCTCGTCGACTGTCTAGAACAATTGGAAGCGTCGCAGTCGACTGAGTGCAGCGTATACCTTTATATTGATGATATGAATTCGCTATCTGATGTATCGAAGCTGGCCTATAAGTTTCCCTTTTATATTGTCACACCGGACCAAGTGCCCATGAGTCCAATGCACGCCGCATTTTTAGAATTGTCGACCCTCGACAGCAACTGGAACTTTGGTTATTGGAAACTATGTAGTCAGCGTTTTTTTGCCATCCACGATGTCGCGGTCAAATTTGGGTTACAGCGCTTCTTCCATATTGAAACGGATGTGCTGGTCTATTGGCCCTTTTCGGACATCCGGCTGGATTCAGATATCGAGATAGGTCTTACACTTTTGAATCCCACAAAAGTGATTCCAGGACTCATGTATTTCCGCGATGCGGATGCAACGTGCAAAATGGTGCAATGCTTCCTACAAATGGCTCGTGAGGGCAAGAATGATATGGACGTCCTAGGCCACATGTGCCAAAATCCTACGATGAAGATATACGAACTTCCCGTTTCCCCAATTAAAGGAGTCCCTGATCGATGGTCGCGTGGACAGTCCAAACTCGGCTACATATTTGATGGAGCCGCCATAGGCCAATGGATTGGCGGCATCGACAGCCTGAGTCGGACCCCGGGATTCGATAAGCCCTATGTCAACACCGAAGCCAGTTATCGGTTCGATAATGAAGAAGTCACGTGGGACAGCTTGCATCGCCCTCATGTCAACGGGGTACATGTCTTCAATCTACACGTTCATAGCAAACAGCTTGCGCGATGGAGGTCGACTGCCACCGACATACGCCTGACGCCAATTGATATCGTCATTCCAGTCGGCCCCAACGACATCGCCCAAGTAGAAGGCGTGGTCCGTCATTGCCAAAACATTGCGCATCGACACATCTATCTAATAGCATACGACCCTTCTATAATTTTGCCTGGTACCATCACGGTCCCTGAACGCCTGTTTCCATTCAACATATCCTACGTGGCCAAGATTTTCGGCGAATCATCGCGCAATGGATGGTATTTGCAACAGCTATTGAAGTTGTATGCGGGTTTTGTGATTCCAGGAATACTCGAGTCCTACCTGGTTATCGACTGCGACACCTACATGCTCAAGCCAATCGAGTTTTTCAAAAATGGCAAATACCAATTCAATACCGGAACCGAATACCATAAACCCTATTTCGAACATATGAAACAGCTGCATCCGTCGCTGACAAAGGCGCATCCGGAATCGGGTATCACCCATCATATGATCTTTAATCGCAAATACGTAGCGGCCATGTTTGATATGATCGTTCAACATCATCAGAATACGGCCCCTTTCTGGCTCATATTCTTGTACTTTGTGCACAAAGACCATTACCTGTATTCAGGTGCATCAGAGTACGAGCTCTATTTTACATATATGTGGTTGTATCACCGTGATGCCATAGAGATCCGGAAGTTGAAGTGGGCGAACAGTGAAAGTCTTGAGTCGTCGACTGTCGACGATGCCGACTATGTCAGTGTACACTGGTATATTCGCAAAAACTAAAAACATTTAAGGAAAAATCGAATATGTATATGTGACGGCCAGCCAAGTTGAAGGTGTATGGCGACTCAAAATGTATGTGTGCAATTGGACACAAGCGATCCGAGGCAGCGCGATCTTGTTGAATGGAGCGAAAAGAACTCAGCTATTACAGGACAAGTGTATTGTCTTGGCTATGCAGTGTTCTCGAGCGGACTTCAGGACTATTACCGAACGTTTTACAAAGCTGACGAATGGAAGGTTCAAGAGCTGCAGGTGTCTGTGGACGATGCAAAGCGACGTTTGCAAGAGGCTGAGATGGAAGTTGACGAGCGCGTTTTGAAGCGAGTCAAAAACGAGACTGTATCGCTGCGCGCAGACTGTGAATTCTTGCAGCGCCAGGTAGAACAAAAAGATACCGAGATTAAGCACATTTCCGAGTCGTTGGAGAACACTGTGGTCGAAAAGACGCAGCAGGAGGCTATCCGCATCGAGAGTTCTTGGCTTGCACGCATGCATGTCGCGGAAAAGCACCTGGCACTCTTGCAGGCGGAGAAGGAGCGTAGTGAAGCAGCGTGGAAAGAACGGCTGCATTCTCTGCAAGAATCCAAAGAAATGGAAGTCGGGATGATGAGAACCAAGTGGGAAGAAGTGACGCGAGAGGTTTGTCGGATGAGCGAAAGCCACATCTCTGCGGAGATGGCTGCACTCAAAGAGCAGCTGAAACTGAAGGACAACGAGATCCAGGTCCTGAAAAGCGGCAATTTTGTCAAAGGCCGTGCAGGCGAGAACTTGATCAAAGAATATTTGCAGGAGCATTTTACGGAGTGGATGGTAGAGTATAAAGGTAAGAATCCGCACGAGTGTGACATGCACATGGTAAACTCGAGCGGCGACATCGTCATGATAGAGAGCAAAAACAAAGACGCCATCGCCAAGTCGGACGTCGACAAGTTTTACAATGACATTGCGCATATGGAGGCGTCGGAAAGGCCTTGTTTGGGAGCAGTCTTTGTTAGCATCCGGACTCGAAATATACCCTGGAAAGGGCAGGTATTTTTGGAGATGGTCAACAAGCGACCCGCCTTGTTTCTGGGCTTTGGGAACGAAGAAGACCTGCAACTACATTTGGCCAACTATGTGCGCGTATTCTTGCAATACGCATCGATCACAAAGCATCAGACATCGGATGTCAGTGCGGATACCATGTTCACACTCCTGAACGCCCAATTTCAAGGGCTGCTCAGCACCAAGGTTCAGATAGACCGCCTGAAAATGCAGCACGGTGAAATGACAAAGACGGTGTCAGAGTTGGAACGCCTTCATCAGAAATCAGTGATGGGTATCGAGGTGTTCTTGAAACAGAACAATCGTTTCGAAGTCACTGGTGGTAGCAATGGCCATGGTGCCAAAAACATATATACATGTAGCACGTGTAGTGAAACATTTACGAACAAAAAATTATTCGAGAAGCACGGTCGCATTTGCAGTAGTAGCCCGACTAAATCGGTAACAATCTAATAGGTCCGCAAGATGGTGTCGATGTCTTGAAGAACGACTATTTTTTTCCCAGTGACCGCTTGCAGACGGTCGCAAAACAACACATGGTCACACAGTGTCTTATCACCCGTATGATCAAAAGGTAGCGTGCTCCAACGGATGCGAGGGTGATTGATGGCTTCGGAGTCGATGAGAGCGAAACCGCCGAATGCGCTGCGCACTTCGACAATCGATTGATTCGCCTCAACGAGAGGCAGACTGTATTGAGGAGTCCGGATCCGCGCACACATGTTGCATTTCTTGAACGCGCACACCGGGAAGTGACTGTACCCTTTGGTGTCATAGTACGTATAAGTGTCATAATAGTGGTTCAGATCGATCTTGGCATCATCTGGAATCGGGGAGGCTCCAGAGACATCCAGGCCACCACGTTTAAGAATCGCATTGATGTGAACCTGTTTGGTGTATCCTGTCATCATGCCAAGCCCATTTTTAGCGGGCTCAACAGCCATCATGCGTTGGAGCACGTTCACTGGAAAGTAAATGTGGCTGTCGATGAACACCGTCCAATCACTGGAGACAGGCGCAGCGCCTTCGACAAGCGAGTTGCGCAGCCGTGCGAGAGTCATGGTGCGATCATAGTTTTCACCCCGATTAACGTAATCTTTGTTAAGGCTACCGAGAAGGAGACGGCCCTTCTTTCCGCTCTTGAAGAAATCTTTGAGTTTTTGTCGCGTGTCGTCGGTCGAGTCATTCTCTAAGAAATAGTAGCTGAACTCGACGTCATATGCGGCCTCTAAATTGGCGAGTTGCTTGAAAAGGTAGTCGAGATATGGAGAATTGTTGCGGAACATGGCGAGTACGGAGATGCTGCGAACGGGTTTGACGCCATCGTGGAGGTTGATTTTAGGTCCAGACGGTGTAGGCTCGCTCTCAAACTCAGGTGCCGTAAACAATCTTGCCATTTAGTGGAAATGAAGAAAAGAACTTTCATGTATACGACGCACCCACGCGGGCATAGCCTAAAACTCCCTCGACACACTGAGCAGCAAGCTCCCTATTAAAAAAGGAAATATTATGTTTATTATGTGTAATATAATGTCGGGCGGGTATATTCAAACTGCCTCATCGACAGATCGGTTGTTGAATAATGCGGTTGTAGGAGATCTGATTATCCGCACAGAGACAACCTCGCAGCGCCTCCTGATGGCTGCAGGTTCGAATGTTAACGCCACTGTGACGATCAACGATAATGCCGTAGGAATCCTCAACGCCAACCCTGCATACACCCTCGACGTAAGCGGATCCTTTCACGCCACACAAGCTGCGGCTGTAGGCGGAGCAATGAGAGTCGGTGGCGCGGCCACCTTTGGTGACTCGGTAGCTGTCACAACTGCTCTGACAGCTCAAACGGCCCATGTCAGTGGAAACACACAAGTTGATGGGTCATTGACAACGGGCGGCACTCTCACTGTGAACAACTCGATGCAAGGTCAATCTTTAACCATTCTGGGGCCCATCGTGGGTGCAACAACGGTAAAGGCGGGCGGCGCCTTGATGGCTCAGTCTACCGTCACTGTCGCAGGGATTCTCACAGCAAACGATCAGCTCATCGCCAACAAGAATGTAACTGCCAATGCAGACGTCATCCTTACAGGTCAGAACCTATCTGTCGCCGGAACCACATTGTTTCAGAGCAACGTCCAAGTACAGGGCCCTCTTGTAGCCTCAAATTCAGTACAGTTCTTATCTACGTTCGCAGTCTCATCTACCTTTACAGCCGATTCAGATGTCAACTTTAAGCGAAACATGTGGACCGCTGGCACGACCCAGCTTGTCGGGGCTTTTGCCGCATCCAACACAGCAGACGTCCTCGGAACGCTGACGGCACACAGCAACACCACGTTACAAGGAACGCTGATGGCCAACTCGAATACCGTCCTTATGGGTACTTTGACCGCGAATTCGAACGCCATCGTGATGGGTACGTTGTCTGCATTGAGCAACATGCAATTGTCTGGCACCTTGACGGCATTGAGCAATATGCAATTATCTGGATCCCTTCGGGCTCAGAACACTGTCGTCGTGGACGGAACGGTAACAACGAACAGCAATCTCATCGTCGCGAAAGACCTCTTAGCCATGTCGACTCTCGAAATCAATGACGTTTTCACAGCACGCAGCAACACTTTTTTGCAAGGTGCCTTCGTCGCCTCGAATACTACCGATCTCTATGGCGCCCTCGTCGCTCACACATCAACACAGGTCATAGGCACGCTGACTGCATCGAGCAATGTCATATCTACGGGCACTCTGACTGCTCTCAGCAATCTTCGCGTCGTCGGCCCGGTTGAACTCGATGCCACCGTAGTTGCCTTAAGTAACGTTCAAATTAGCGGACCTGTTGCGATCCAGGGAGCCATTGGGGCATCGAACGCCGTCACAATTGTAGGGACTCTGTCTGCACTAAGCAATGTAACCGTCTCTGGAACCGTCCTGGCCCAAAGCAATGTCATTGCAGTTGGACCGATTACTGCATCGAATACGTTGTCTGCTTTGAGCAATGTCAAAGTGTCTGGAACAATCGATTCTTTGAGTAACCTCAACATTTACGGGCCTCTGTATGCGTCCAATACATCCATCTTTCGCGACACTGTTGAGACCAAGAGCAACTTGATTGTAGATGGTGCACTTGTGGCAAATGACACCGTCAACATAGGGGGAGTCCTCACCGTGCAAGGAGGCACCTCTATTTACGGTGCGACGACCATCAACAATGCGTTGGCTGTCAAGAATGCTCTCACTGTGTCTGGTCTGACCACATTGAGCAACGTGATATTGAACAGCGACATACTGAGCAGTGCATCAGTGGTAGGCACCCTTACAGCCAAATCGAACGCCCTCATCGCCGGGACGTTAACAGCTCAGAGCAACACCATCTTGAAAGGCCCTGTTACTGCGTCGAATACAGCACTCGTTCTTGGTGCGATGACCGCGTCGAATACACTCGACGTGTTTGGTGCAACTGTTCTCCATAGTTCTGAAACAGTACAGGGAAACTTTACTGCGAACGCGGCTGCCACGTTTTTGGGTGCTGTGTCCATGTCTGCACCCGTATCGCTTGGCGACACGTTGACTGCCCAGAGCAACACTATCTTTAAAGGCCCCATCACCGCTTCGAATGCAAGTGTGATGCTGGGCGCGATGACCGCGTCGAATTCACTCAATGTGATCGGTCTATTAACAGCCTCCGGGAGCATGGTGACCCCAACACTTTCTATGTCGAACGTCGTCGGGTCGAATATCAACACCCAGACGATCAATGTATCTTCGAACGCAACCATCCTCACACTTGGAACATCGAATATCTATGCGTCGAACATCGGCGTCGGCGTTGTGGCTCCAAAGTCGGCCGTCGACGTCCTCGGTGACATCAACTTCTCGGGCATCCTGCGCTCCAATAACATGCCATTCATCACGAGCCAATGGTCCACCTCCAAAGTTTCCAGCAATATCTATTTCACTGCCACGAATGCCAATGTTGCTATCGGTAGCGCAAACGAACCGACACACAAACTCGAGGTCACAGGCGACGTCAACGTATCCGGCAACTATTATATCAACGGAAATCCGATCAACGTGGGTCAAGCTACCGGCGGCACGATCGTGACATCCGGTGGCATTTACACGTTTTCCCCCATGAACCTATATTTATATGACCAGCTCCAGACATTTGCTCCGACAACCGTCAGCGCTGGCGACGCCTTCGGCAAAGGCGCACTTGCGATCTCGTCTTCAGGCAGCTTCATGCTTGTAGGTGCAAGCACAAAAGGCGTTGGCGGCCAGGTGACGGTGTTTTATCTGCCGACCGGGTCGACATCTGGGACAATGATGCTTTTGACTACTTTGTCTAGGATCGCAACAGAACAATTCGGCGCTTCAGTAGCCGTGTCCGGTGACGGTTCCCTCTGTGCCATATGTGCCCCTGGATCATCAAAGGTCTACATCTATTCTTTAACGACCTCTGCAGCTACGCTGGTGACGACACTAGTCCCAACTGCAGCAAATGCCGTGGCGATCAGCAGTATTGACGGGTCCAACAAGTACTATATCGCTGTCAGTAATACGACTGCAAACACAGTAGCGCTATATTATGGCTCCGGAACATCATGGACGTCGCGCGTCATTTCCGGAAATGCGGGAGAGGCATTCGGGACGTCGTTGGCGATCTCAACGAGCCTGTTAGCGGTTGGAGCCCCAAGCTATTCCTCGTCTGCTGGGATTGTCAGGCTCTATACAACGGCCACTGGTGCCCTCCAAACCTCGTGGACCGGAGAGAATGCCGGCGACTTATTCGGAACGGCTGTTTCTATTGACGCAGCGGGTTCCAATCTAGTCGCGAGCGCCCCCCTCAACACTAACGCGTATGGAGTCAACGCAGGAGGCGTGTATGTTTATCAAAACACGGCCGGAACTTGGACGGCCATGGGAAAACTGATCGGCAATGACACGACAAGCGGCGACCAGCTTGGTACCGGCCTGGCCATGGATTCTACTGGAACACGACTGGTAGCTGGATCACTCGAAAACATAGGCACAGGAGCCGTTTACGTCTTTGGCAAATCCGGATCCACCTGGACATACCTGAATAAACTTACCGGGTTGAACACGACTCCCAATTCGGGGTTCGGACAAACAGCCGTTATTACCACTGGTGGCGCCTTTATTGCGTCTTCGGCCTATAACCAGACCACGACTGCCGCTGCAGCAGGGGTTGTGTACTCTTTTAAGCCGCGCACCATTCCTGTCCAGTACAACACAGGGATGAACCAGTTGACTTTCGACACCGGCGTCTCCAACGGCTCCATCTACGTCGGAGGCAGCAATACACAGAATGTCGCCATCGGCGGCGCCTCAAATGTGATGTTTGTGAGTAACTCCAACGGACGTGTGGGTATCATGAACACAGCACCCGGGTACACACTGGATGTGACAGGGACGATCAACGCTACGACGTATTCGAATCTGCCGATTGCCACCGCCTCTGTAGCTGGTGTGATGCCTCTTTACAACGGTTTCGATAGCACTGTCACAACATGTGCAGCCTCTGCTGGAGCCCTGAATAGTGTGTACAATTTTGCGGTGTCTGTGAGCAACGTGGCCCTATCTGGTAGCAACCAGGCAGTCTCTGCCTACACGTTGGCCAACACAGCGTTAACCGTAGGAACAGCTGCCAGCAACGCCGCAAGCAACGCCTATGTTCTAGGTCTAGCGGCCAGCAATTCTGCACTGGCGGCCAGCAACGCTGCGAATGATGCGACAACCGCCGCGAATGCAGCAACCACCGCAGCGAATGCAGCAACCACCGCCGCAGCCAACGCAAATTCCACTGCAAGCATCGCGATCACCGCCAACACAAATGCTACTACAGCCACCAATGTGGCGAATGGTGCTAACATCACAGCTCTATCAGCATATAGTACCGCCGTAGCTGCGACATCAACAGCAAACACGGCACAATCTGTCTCTACGGCCGCGAACAATACCGCCAATGCTGCCAACGCATCAGCGAATGCAGCAACTGTATCGGCGGCAACAGCAAACGTACTCGCCACAACGGCCTCAAATGTGGCTTCAAACGCTCTATACACCGCATTCTCGGCGAGCAACATGGCTTCGAATGCTTCATCCACTGCAACGATAGCTTTGACAACTGCAATTTCATCGAGCAACTTGGCATCCAATGTCAAAGATTCATTGACTACGTTGACGAGCACGGTGTCGTCACTGAATACATTGGCCACCAACGCTTTGTCAACAGCGACTTCCGCATCCAATGCTGCGTCGAATGCCTTTTCTACAGCGAATGCAGTCTCAACAATTGCCATCAATGCCGCTGCGTCTGCAGCGTCCGCGACGACGACCGCCAATTCCGCCATAACATTGGCCACTGCAGCAACAACCACTGGAGCAGCTACGGCCACACTCGCAAACACGCTAAACACCAAACTTAATGCTACTGTATCAAGTCAATGGACCGGGAACAACACTCTCATCACATACCCTGGAGCTGCATCGATCGGGTCCACGACCAATAGCAACGCTCAGTTATATGTGGTTGGAAATGGCGGCGCTTTTAATAAAGATGCCGATGGTCATACGATGCTGCTCGTATCTAGCGCCCAAGGTCACGACCAAGGACCCACGAATTTCGTCGCGCTCGAAACAGGGGTCGACCCAACCATGAATGTGGCCTACATACAATCAGCCATGACGAATTCGACAACGTATCCGCCTCTGATCCTGAATCCCCAAGGCGGATACATCGGCATCGGCAAATATCCGCCCATCACGGCACTCGATGTCGCTGGAACCGTGAGCGCGACAGGTGGTGCTGTTGCCGGGAACTTGTCGGTCACTGGAACACTGACTGGCAACACAGCCAATTTCACGTCGACTTTGCAGGCAGGTGCCGCCACTGTAGCGAGTCTGAGTGCCAGCGGACTTGTCCAAAGCTCTACGTTGACTGCTTCGGCCGCGACTGTCAATGGCCAGCTGACGGCAAACGCCTTAACAGCAACGACAGCGACTGTGAATGGGGCTCTCGCATCAGGAGCGTTCACCGCGACTACAGGAACGTTTACGGGTGCCGTTTCGGGTGCTTCTCTGACGATCACTGGGGCTACAAAATCCGGGGCTATGACTGCTGCAAGCCTAAATTCCACAGGTACACTGATCGGCCAGAACACCTACACGTCTAATTTGACCAACACATCAATGTTGACCTCGAGTAACGTGAGTTCCATTTTGGGGACCTTCTCCGGGGATCTTCAATCCAAAACACTGCGCACATCGAACATTACTGTGCTTGGGACGATCACGTCGACTACGTATGCAAACTTGCCCACGTCAACAACCACCACCCCTGGGATAGTACAGCTTGTGGACTCGAGCAATAGCTATTCGATGACTCAAGCCCCGACTGCCAACATGTTGCGCCAAGTCAGCGCCGTTGCCACTGCCGGTGCCACTTTGGCAAACTCCATGTATAACAGCCAATGGGTAACTTACGGATCGAATGTAGCAAATGCCATGGCTGGATTTGTCGGTATCGGAACGACGACCCCGACGCAAACGCTGACGGTAGCAGGAACTGCGCTAATCCAAAACATGGTTGCCCCCCCAGTCGACGGCGCTCTTTTCTTGACCCTTAAAGGTAGCAACAGCGATTCCATCTTCTTCAATCACGCAGGTGGAACGAATTACAACCCGATGACGTTAAAAGGCGATGTACAGCTCGTGTATTTTACACCTTCAAATAGCCAAAGTGGATTTTCGATAGGCCCCTACAATGTCTATTCTACCTGTGGCGGCATTCGTATGGATAACAACGGTTTCGTTGGCATAGGAACAACAAGACCTAAGGGCCCATTGCAAGTGATGACCAATGGCGCAACCCCATCATTAACGGTAAATAGCAATGGATTCGTGGGCATCGGCACTATGACACCCTCCACGTATCTGCATGTGAATAACGGTAGCCTACTTGTAACAGAGACAAGGCCTACTCAACCTGCTGCCGTATTTACTGTGCAGCATGGAACCAACCCTTCGTTGTCTTTGCAGCATAACATGGACGGCACTGGATTACTCAAGAGCGGAAACACGTTGTACGTTACTTCAGGTGGCGACACGATCTGCTCCACTGTGACTTCTGGTATAACAGTCGAACGCATGCGGATTTCGCAAAATGGTAATGTGGGTATCGGAGGGAATGCAGCAAACACAAATACGCAGTTGTTGGTTGCGGGAAACGTGCAAGTCGGTCAGAGTGCAAACGCGGTTCTCGGTGTGGACACTCAGAGCGTTGTGCGCCTAGGTCTTGTCGCACAAGCCAACAATTCTCCCCAAATTACGTCGGCGTCGAATAACCCCATCATCTTCTCACAATCCACACAACCGAATTTGTTGGTGAATGCAGGACAAGCTGTTCTCACAGAGCGCATGCGCGTTCATACAAACGGTTGCATCGGCATAGGCACAAATGCTCCAGTGCAACCATTGCATATTATCGGGAACTCGCGCATTGAAGGAACCCAGATTCTGATGAATCAGTCAGGCGGGCCAGTATCACTCGATATGTATAACTCGAACACTCTATACACACCGACACGGATTCAGTGCGTTGATTATAGTGCGAGCAATACCGCGCATTTGGCATTCTTCACAAAGAGCCCGAGCAATGCAGACGGTCAGCCACTGGCAGAACGCGTCCGGATCACAGCCAGCGGAACTGTCGGAATCGGCACGAGCAATCCAGACTTGACCAAGGCTCTACATGTGTCAGGTGACACGCTCACAACAGGAATGCCGTACACGTCGACATATTTCAGAGCTCAATGGTTGTCTAAGACGTATACGACAGGAATTCTGACTTCCGCCAGCGGCGACTCCTTTGATTCGGCGGCGCAATCTACTGTCAAGTCGAACTTGTTGAGCTTCCCGGCGAGCAATTTACTCTCTGCTGCGGGTACATTCACGTTCCCTATAAAAGGTATGTATGCAGTATCTGTGGCATGTGATTCAGGAAATCCACAGAATAACGTGGGGATCTCGATGCAGGCAATTTATCCCATGCTCGCATCTCGCAATGCTCGATCTGTGGCAGGATTGACGTATGCTAATACATTACAACTCGAATATGTCGATATTTACAATGTGGGTGAACAAATCCAGCCATTGTTACGCATTACGGTAAATAAAGCGGCCATTTCCTTCACGTTCACTGTCACGTTGATAAATGCACTCACGTAAGGCTCACACCATCCGCCTGAACGTTAAAATTCTGTGTTTATAGATAAAGGCGGGGTGGATGGCAACAACAGCAACATTCACAACTGCCAATGCTCTAGTTCTAGATCCAGTGATGAATACATACAGGCCTTCGGATACTGTATCCACTGTGACGATGGGTGGTGTAAATACCAACAACGTGTATCTCAAGACGGCTGGGCTGGGGCGCGTGGCTATTACGCAGAGTGGGTATGTAGGCATTGGCACGTCCACACCACAGTATGCGCTCGACATCATCGGGACAGCCAACGTGAGCAGCAATTTAATCGTTGCAGGCACAGCTGGTACAGCTACTGTATCGAATGTAGTTGCGTCTAAAGTTACAGGTACGTTGCAGACTGCGGCACAACCCAATATTACATCTGTCGGGAGTCTAAACGGTCTCTCTGTATCTGGAAACATTGTCCCGACTGCCAACTTTACGTATGATCTTGGAACTCCCACGATGGCATTTCGTGATTTGTATTTGAGTGGCAATTCGATCAACTTGGCGGGGAATAAGATTACGACTGATGCAACAACTGGTGCTCTGAACGTCGGTTCGAACATTTATTCGAGCAATATGGGGAGTTATAATGCGGTATTCAACAATTCAGTGGCTATTGGCAAAGCGTCAGCTACTCTACCTCTAGATGTCAGTGGCAATGCGGCAATCAGTGGAAGTGTGACAGTTGCATCACTTTCAGCCAACGGTGCCACAGGGTCCGTCACGGCTTCCAACATCAATGCCCTCAATACAGTCAGCACCACCTACGTTGCCTCTGGAGCTACAGGCTCCGTAACGGCTTCTAACATCAACGCTCTGAACACGGTCAGCACCACCTACGTTGCCTCTGGAGCTACAGGCTCCGTAACGGCTTCTAACATCAACGCTCTGAACACGGTCAGCACCACCTACGTTGCCTCTGG
>Ga0136642_1000538_pt1 | contig 19402 bp, 11 predicted proteins | sample LowCatLa1302831Y_FD_115313 | JGI IMG/M metagenome (GOLD analysis project Ga0136642, IMG submission 115313) | Freshwater microbial communities from Lower Cathedral Lake, Yosemite National Park, California, USA - 13028-31Y | ecosystem: Environmental > Aquatic > Freshwater > Lake ... | reverse complement strand
GGTGCCGCCGCTTTCAACCGTGTTGCTGATCGCAGAGCCTGAGATGTACTCAGTGCCATACACGTCTGCATTCGTGGTGGTACCATCCTTAACAACAGTTTCTGTGCCTGACACGAGCGTGCCAAGCGCCGTGCCACCGGATTGCACGGTTTGCGTTCCGCCAAAAGCAACAGTGTTGCTGTTTCCAGCCCCGTAAATCTTTGTAGCGCCGCTGACGAGTGCACTGATCGTCGTGCCCCTCACAATCTCCAACCCACCAACTTGGATCACATCAAAGGTATTGGTGTTACCCGATCCGATGATGTAAGTGTTACCTGAAGTTGTCGTTTGCGTTGCCATGGGATACATCTCGCTTTAGCTGAAACTGTTGTTAAGTAACCATATGCACTGATCGTATAAAACCGCCGTGCCTACGCATCCTGCGTGCACGCTCGACCGCGCATAAAAGCCGCCGTCAAAAATCCTGAATCGCCATCCGTACTAGAAGGCTCAACCCTTGAGTTGCACGCCCTTCGTCGGAGAGTAACTCGTCATAGCCCCACCACGGGGCTCTCGCCACCGTGGTTTATCAGGGGTTATACTAGTGCATCTGTAAGACATTACAAGCAGTTGCCACAAAAATTAGCGCACAGTTTTGATAATTATTTGCTCGCTGACCATGACCCAAAAGTCACTCTATTGACGCGGCGGACCGCCGAGTCCCATCGCCCTACCAAAGACAGGTCCTTTCTGGTATTTCTCTCGTAAGATCAGCACTTTATTTACTTTTATACTGCGCATTTTCACAGCAACTGCCGCTATCAACAAACGCGCTCACCGCCGCTACTTTGACATCCTCGTTGAGATTCTAAAAATCGATGAGTATTGATTCAAGCTATTAATTTAAGTAACGTTTTAATGGCGCGCGTGAGAAGGTGCTGGCCACTTTGAGATGCGCCTTCGTGCATTCGCATTGACGGCCCGGCCTCTGGCACTACAGCTAAACACACGCCACCCGGTAGCAATCCATGTGTCGGGGACTCGCTATGTGTACCCAGATAGGCCCTTAGGTGTCCCGCGCGCATTCGGTGGGTGTACGCACGACCACTGGGGCGACCACTGGGGCGCGTCGATTGGCACGAACGACTTGAGTCACCCCACTTGGGGCGTCTGTAAAGCGCAGGCGGACCTAAGCGCGCTTTGCTAAAACCCAACCCAGCCCGCTTGGTAGTGGTTAAACAGCAGTTGCGCGCCTACCGCGACCGCATAGTCTGCGACCAGTCGACCTTTGCCGCCAACGGTAAATGGCATGATCGGCGCCAGTTGCGCCTCGTTTGGCAGCACGAAGTGCCCCGTTTGTGGCGCATCGTCCACAACCACCCAGGTGCGCTCGGTAATGGCGATGCGTGCTGCAGTGAGTTCTTTTAGGTGATGAATCGCACTCGGATAAAAGTGCACAAAATCCACGTCAAAGGAGTCCAAATACAGTACGTCGATGCGTTTGCCGGTACTGACGAGCGTCTTTGCTAGCGCCCCCAAATACGCCACACTGTCGCTCTCAGTGACCGTGACGCGTGGACTCACCAACTGGCGGCAGGCTGCAACCGACTCCGGACTGATGTCTACCGTGTAGCAAACTGAGTCGCTGTCTTTGCAGGAGATATACCGATCAAATAGCACTGTGCTCTGGCCATCGCCTGCCCAATTACCCGCTAAGCGCGCACAGCCGGTCTCAACAATCGTGACAGGACCTGTCAGGGTATCTAGATGAGTAAATACTTGACGCAGCGTCTGCTCGCGCAAACCCAAATGGGGCGCCGCCTGCGTGTCAAAAAACTCCCAAAACTCAGCCGATCGCGCCACTGCAGACTCCTAAAAATAAAGCCAATTTGGTTGGCACGACGTGCTGTTTCACCCACGCGCCCGCACTTTGAACCCCACGCCACTTTCGAGCGCTGCACCCACTCACTAGACCATTGCCTGTGGGTCAATTGCGGGGATGACGGCTGAGGCCTGCGGGTACCGGCCCGCGCAGTATACCGGTCACGCGGCGCTCGAGTCGCCAAGCGTTTAACATGCTGATTTTAAATGTTTTTTACCGATAACTCTCAGCGAGTCAGATGGCCGGGTGTGACGTCCCTGCATCATTTTTTGGCTGTCACACCAATGCTGGCGGGGCCTATCGGAAAAAAGCATTGGCGCTGTCAGGCGCACCGATGCAGTCTGCGAAAGGTGAATCTGCGATCAGGCACGTACAATAGCGTCCTGCCCGTAAGGGCACACCCGCGTGGACCTATTTTTTAGGATCGTCATGGACAAGGTGCGTATCGATCGCCGCTGGTTGCCCTTAAATGCGCTACGCGCCTTTGAGGCTGTGGCGAAGCATGGCTCTTTCACCGGAGCTGCTAACACGCTACTGATCTCGCAAAGCGCGCTGTCGCGGCACGTGATCTCGCTCGAAAAATTACTCGGCACCACTCTCTTTGAGCGCAAGCCTCACACCTTGGTATTGACCACTGCGGGCACACATTTACTGCCTACAGTATCAAAGGCCTTCGATCGACTCGAGTATGCACTCGATGAAATCAAAAGCTCGCGCGCGCCGACAATGCGCACGTTACGCGTGCAAATGCCACCGAGTTTTGCGGTACAACTTGCGGTGCCGCTGTTGCGGGAGTTTCGGCGCGCCTACAGCGAAGTGGAAATCGATTTAGTGAGCCCTTACGCTGCGGGCCTACCACCGAATGACGTGGATGTCGCGGTCATTTATTCGCAAGCTATCGTCACAGATGCCGTCACTGATTTGCTGTGGCCTGTGCGCGCATGCGTTGTGTGTCATCCGGATCTGGCCGCACGCCACGCGGGCAAGGATCTTGCCACATTTATTCGTGACAATGAACTCGTGCATGTGCGCATCAGTGACTTGCCGCGTCACCACACCTGGGCGCAGTTTGCGCGCGAAGCAAATTTAGGCGCCGTGAATATCGAGCGCGGCATCGTGGTGGATACTGCACTCCTGGCGGTGCAATACCTGCGCAGTGGTGAGGGTATTGGGCTGGTGGACTTAAATCTATTTAAAGACGAGCTGACCTCGGGGCGCTTAATGAAAGCCTTTGAGCACACGCTCGATGATGGCTTTGGTTACTACCTGATGACGGACCCGGAAGCTTTGAGTGACACGGCTGTGGCGCTTTTTCGGTCGTGGTTGATTGAGCAATTTGGACAAAAAACAAGTGAGCCGGCACCACTGGTGCGACTTGCCGTCTCGAATGAATAACGCTTGAACCGTGGAGTTTTAAGTTAATGACGGAACGTGAAGAACGTGGCGCCCGCCGCGGCCGACGACGGCCTGGAGCCGAAGTGAGTCACGCGATCTTTGATCGCACCAGCTCGTATCGTCATCTTGTTAACCCCTTCGAGCCCATGCGCGTGTTCTCCGACGATGAGGTGAACTCGATACACGAAGCGGCCTTACTGATCCTCGAGACCCAAGGCATGCGCGTGCTATTGCCAGAGGCGCGCGCGATCTACGCGCGGGGCGGCGCCATGGTCGATGAAGCCACACAGATGGTGCGCTTTGATCGCGGACTCGTCAGCGCCAGCCTCGCGAGCGCCCCACGCGACATTACGCTGCACGCAAAGGACCCGGCGCGCAACATGCCCATGTCGGGGCGTCATGTCGTGTTCGCTCCCACCTCGGGGCCACCGAACATCATGGACACCGAGCATGGTCGCCGTTCAGGGACCTTTGCCGACTTTACCAACATCATGAAGCTGTGCCAGAGCTTTGAAGTCTTGCACGTACTCGGTGGTGGAGTTGAGCCGCAGGATGTGCCGGTGCAGTTTCGTCATCTTGAAACCACGCGCGCGATGCTCACCTTAACCGACAAGATTCCGCTGGTCTACGCGCGCGGTACGCCACAAATCTTGGATAACTTCGAGTTGATTCGTATTGCGTATGGTCTGTCGGAGGAGGAGTTCGCCGCTCGGCCCTACACCTGCACGATTATCAATACCAACTCGCCGCTGCAACTCGATATTCCGATGGCCGATGGCATCATCAACTTTGCCAAAGCAGGCCAGGTGCTGATCATCACGCCATTCACACTTGCAGGTGCCATGGCACCTGTGACCGTGGCCGGCGCACTGACGCTTGCGCACGCGGAAGCGCTTGCGGGACTCACACTTGCCCAAATCGTGCGCCCAGGTGCGCCCATCGTCTATGGCAGCTTCACCTCGAACGTTGATATGAAGTCAGGCTCGCCCGCTTTTGGTACACCGGAATACGTCAAAGCATCATTCGGCGCCGGCCAACTCGCGCGCCATATCGGTATTCCGTGGCGCTCATCCAACGCCACCGCGTCCAACACACCGGATGCGCAAGCGGCTTACGAATCGCAGATGAGCCTATGGGGCGCACTCATGGGCGGCTGCAACTTCGTGTTGCATGCGGCAGGCTGGCTAGAAAGCGGCTTGTCGACCTCGTATGAGAAATTTATTTTAGACGTCGAGATGTTGCAAATGTTTGCTGAGGTGTTTCAGCCCCTGGCCGCGACGCCGGCGGAACTCGCACTTGAGGCCATTGCCGAGGTGGGTCCGAGTGGGCACTTCTTTGGCTGTGCGCACACCATGGAACGCTATCGCAGTGCGTTCTATGCGCCCATGGTATCCGACTGGAGCAACTTTGGTCAGTGGACCGAAAATGGTAGCCACACGGCCACCGAACGTGCCACGAAGGTATGCCGTGAGACGCTCGGCAATTACGAACCGCCCATGAAAGACCCAAGTATCATCGAAGCGCTTGAGGATTTTGTCAGCCGCAGGACCGCTGCAGGTGGCGCGGCGCCAGTCAGTTAAAGGACGGTCGAGTAAAATTTGAATGGGATTTTTTTAAGTCACGATGTCAGCCATCCGCGTCGCCCCGACCATCTTCGTGTCGGCAGCGACGTAGGACAACCGACGTGTAATGAACGACAACTGGGGATTTAGTTAATGCGTACGCATGTGCAAGTAGCGGTTATTGGTGGTGGCGTGGTGGGTGCGAGCGTGCTGTATCACCTCACCAAGGCAGGCTGGAAAGATGTGCAGTTGATTGAGCGTGCCGAGCTCACTTCGGGTTCCACTTGGCACGCAGCAGGCGGCATGCATACGGTTAATGGTGACCCCAACGTTGCCAAATTACAGCAGTACACCATCAATCTGTACAAAGAGATCGAGGAAATCTCCGGCCAGTCCTGTGGAGTGCACATCACCGGAGGCATCATGCTGGCGGGCACGCCTGAGCGCGTGGACTGGCTCAAGATGGCCAAAGCACGCGGTCGATACCTCGGTATGGAACTTGAACTGCTCTCGGTGCCTGAGGCGAAAAAATTATTTCCGCTGCTCGAGGAGAGTAATTTCTTAGGTGCGATGTGGGATCCCATCGAAGGACATGTGGATCCGTATGGCGTGACTCACGCCTACGCAAAATCGGCCCAAATTGGTGGCGCCGAAATCGTGCGCCAAACGCGAGTCACCGATTTAAAGCAGCGCCCCGATGGCACGTGGGACGTGATCACCGACAAAGGCAATGTGCATGCAGAGCATGTCGTCAACGCGGGTGGGCTATGGGCACGCGAAGTCGGCCGCTTTGTGGGACTTGAGCTACCGATCCTTGCGATGGAGCATCAGTATCTTATTACGGAAGATCTGCCCGAACTCAAAGGCCAGAAAGAGTCGCTACATTGCATCGATTTTGAAGGCGAGATCTACATGCGCCAAGAGCGCCAAGGTATTTTGATGGGTACCTACGAGCGTGCGGGCGTGCCGTGGTCACCGCAAACAACGCCGTGGGATTTTGGTCAGGACTTGCTGCCGAATGATCTGGATCGCATTGCGCCAAGCCTGGAAGTAGGCTTTAAGCACTTCCCGCGCCTTGAAAGCGCTGGCATTAAAAAAATCGTCAATGGACCTTTCACTTTTGCACCCGATGGCAATCCACTGATTGGTCCAGTGCGGGGGCTTAAAAACTTCTGGGTGGCGTGTGGTGTCATGGCCGGCTTCAGCCAAGGCGGCGGCGTGGGTTTGTCGCTCGCTAATTGGATGGTGGAAGGCGATCCTGGTGCCGACATTTGGGGTATGGACGTGGCGCGTTACGGTGACTGGGCAACACTTGCCTACACCAATGCCAAAGTGCGGGAAAATTATTCACGCCGCTTTCGGATTCGCTTCCCGAACGAGGAGCTCCCGGCAGCACGGCCACTGCGCACGACACCGATCCATGATCGCTTGGTCGCCGAGAACGCAGTGTTTGGGGACTATTGCGCGATTGAGCATCCGCTGTGGTTTGCGCCGAAGGATACGCCTGCCGTTGAAAACGTGACGTGGCGTCGCTCCAATGCGCACGCGCATGTGGCCGCCGAGTGCCAAGCGGTGCGCGAGCAGGTTGGATTGCTTGATATCTCCATCTACGGCAAATTTGAGATCACCGGCCCCAAAGCCGAGGAGTGGCTTTCGCATGTCATGGCCAATCGCATACCAGCGCCTAGCCGCATGACTTTGCAACCGATGCTGAACGAGCGCGGGCGCTTGATTGGGGATTTCACGGTTTGTCGCTTGAGTGCGGAGCGCTTTTTCTTGATCGGCACCTATGCGGCCGAGAGCTTTTACCTGCGCTGGTTCGAACAGAGCTTACCGCCTACCGGCGTCACTGTGCGCCCCTGCGCCATGGAGTACGTGGGCCTATCAGTGGCCGGCCCAGAATCACGGGCCTTGCTGCAATCACTGGTTAATGTTGATTTATCCACAGCCGCATTCCCATTCATGACCTTCAAAAAGGTGGATGTGGGCATGGTGCCGGCCTTGGTGGGGCGGGTGTCCTTCAGCGGCGACTTAGGCTATGAGATCTGGGTGACGAGCGATTATCAGCGAGCGTTGTACGATCTGTTACTCGCCGCCGGTAAGCCCTTTGGCATTCGTCCCGTGGGCGCACGAGCCTTGGGCTCGTTACGACTCGAGAAGAGCTTCGGCACGTGGGCACGGGAATTCAGGCCCATCTATGGACCGTTTGAGGCAGGGCTTGATCGCTTCATCGATTTAACGAAGACGGACTTCATTGGTAAAGCAGCGGCTGTCGCCGAAAAAGCCTCCGGTGGCGTGCGCAAGCTCATTACATTGAACGTCGATGCGAATGACGCCGATGCGATTGGTGATGAGCCAATCTGGCACAAGGACGAAGTGGTCGGCTGGGTCACCTCGGGCGGCTATGGCCATCACGTGGGGCACTCGATCGCCATGGGCTACGTGAACAATGACGTGGCAACAGAGACGACGGGCTTTGAGGTGGAACTCATTGGCGAGCGGCGCGGCGCGATCCGCCTCACCGCACCGGCCTTTGATCCGTCGGGCAAACGCATGCGCGTGTAATGCACGCCGGATATTGCCGTGCAACGATGGCATGGCAGGCCCGACGACGGGCCTGCCCTCCATACCAGCAGGGTCCTCGTCTCCCCGTGCTTTAAGCTTTTGCAGAACGCTGCATGCGTGCCGCTGCCCAATCAATCGGTGCTACCTTCGGCAATATCCACAGCCAGCCCACGAGCCCGAGCACGTTGACCAACGCCGCAACAACAAAGGCGCCAATAAAATTACCCGACTGATCGACCAAGATACCGGTCAGGGCCGGCGCGATAAAGCCAGCCAAATTGCCCGAGGCATTTTGCACGCCCACCCAACGGCCTGCGGCCTTCGGTCCTGCAATAATTTGCGGAATCGTAAACGCACCAGGCGCGGCAAGACCAATAATAATCTCTTCCAAAAAAAGACAAATAATCGAGCCCGTCACGGGCAGTAGCACCATGCCGACCATGCACAAGATCCCGCCACCGTGGTTCAGAATCATCGCGCCTTTGTACACCGTATCAGGGCTACCACCGCGACGTACCCAGCGATCGCTCGCCCAACCAGCAAACACCGAGGCGAGCGCATTGACCAGATACGCCCACGCCGCAATCCATGCCATGCCTTCGATCGAAAAACCGCGCGCTTTAACGAGATAAAACGGCAGCCACGACAAAATAAAATAAAAGCTGTAGTTGCCGCCAAATAACCCAAGTGCCGTGCCCCATAAGGCGCGCTGCGACAAAATCTCTTTGAATGTGGGCTGTACATCATCTGCCGCGCGCGTCTCGGCCGGTGGACCTAAGCGCACCCGACTCCACGGGATGAGCCATAGCAACGACAAGCCACCAAAGATAAAAAATACCGGCCGCCAACCTGAGCGCATAAAGGCAGTAGCCAGCGTGACCACGCTACCATCACCGCGCACGAGCGCACTCATCAGAAGGCCGCCTAAGAGCGTACCCACGGCAGGCCCGACCAGATACCCAAAGCTCATCACACCATTGGCAAAGCCCAGCTTTTTGACAGGCACCGTGTGCGCTAAAATTTTTGACACACACGGAAACGCTGCGCTCTCCCCAATGCCGAGCAGCACCCGCAAGGCCAGCAGCATGGCAAAACTCGTCGCAAACCCAGTGAGCATGGTCGCCACCGACCAAATCAGCACGCCCACCGCGAGCACCGGTTTTGCGCCATAGCGCTCGGCGAGCCAACCGGCTGGCATCATAAGCGCCACATAGCCGTAGTAAAATGCCGACAGCAAAATTCCCAACTGACTGGCCGACAGGTGCATCTGCTCTTGCATCAGCGGAGCTGCAGTGGCGAGGTTGCCGCGATCAATGTAATTGATGAACATGACGACAGTGGTGAGCACCACCAACATCAGTGGCTTGGTCGGCACGCCCTTTTCGATCGAATCGCTCACCTTACCCCCGTAGAGCCCGATCGACAGGCTGATGACTCGTGATGGCGACCGTCAGATCAACAGTTGATTAAGACCATCGATCGGACAGCGCGCGCCTTAAGTTGACGCTTAATCTAGAGTCTACCCTTTTTTTATGCGCCATCCTTGCGTTCAGCCACCGTGTGGCCGCAGCATCGCTCGGGAAATAATGTGTCGCTGGATCTCGCTCGTGCCTTCCCAAATACGCTCAATGCGCGCATCCCGCCAAATGCGTTCCAGCGGCAAATCGGACATGAGTCCCATACCACCGTGGATCTGTAGTGCCTCATCGGCCACCATGGCGAGCATTTCCGTGGCCTTGAGTTTAGCCATCGCCATGTCGCTATCGGTGGCGATCTTCTGATCAAATTTCCAGGCTGCATCCAAGGTGAGGAGTTCTGCCGCACGCAGTTCAAGCGCCATGTCGGCTAACTTAAATGACACCCCCTGAAACTTGCCAATCTGCTGACCAAACTGCTGGCGCTGTGCAGCCCACTCGGTTGCAAGTGCTAGTGCCCGCTCCGCGCGACCAATGGAAGTAGCAGCAACTTGCAAGCGCGTGGCGCCTAGCCAGGAGTTGGCGACCTCAAAACCTTCATGTACCTGACCCAAAACGGCGGACTTCGGTACGCGACAGTCATTGAATTCAAGGATGCAGTTGTTATAACCACGGTGCGACACGTTGCGATAGCCCTCGCGCACCACAAAACCAGGCGTGCCCATATCAACCAAGAACGCAGTAATTTTTTTCTTAACCCCACGCGGTCCGCTCTCCTCGCCGGTCGCTGCGAATAAGATGACAAAATCTGCATGATCCGCATGACTGATAAAATGTTTGGTGCCGTTGATCACAAAATCGTCTTTATCAAGAACTGCAGTGGTTTTCATGCCGCGCACATCAGAGCCTGCGCCAGGTTCGGTCATTGCCAGGCAGTCGACGCGCTCGCCGCGCACCGACGGGTATAAGTACTTTTCACGCTGCTCGCCGACGCAGGCGCACAAAATATTCGAGGGCCTACCCACGCAGTTGTAATGCAGTGCATAGCCCGTGCGACCGAGTTCTTTCTCGTACAGCACCCAGGTCACGGTATCCAAGCCCGCGCCCCCCACGTCAGCCGGCATATTGGCCGCGTAAAGACCCGCATCAATGGCTTTGGCCTTGAGGGCCGCTTGCAACTCAGGCCGCAACACGCCGGTAGCCTCGACCTCGGCCTCGTGCGGCATGAGTTCGTGCGTCACAAAGTCACGCGTGGTCTTAATGATCATGCGTTGCTCGTCGCTTAAGGAAAAGTCCATGGTCGCTCTCCGGTTTAACGACGCGCAACGCGCCGCGCGTTAGGTTTATCTGTCAGGATTGATCGTGTTTGAGGACGCGCGGTCGCGTCCGTGAGCGCATCTGTGACACGCGCCTGATTCGCCCAGTCGCGCCACAGCTGCAATTGGCGCTGCAACTGGCTAAGTAAACGCTCTTTGGGCCACTCGGCAGGATTAATCACGGCAGTTGCCGTGAGTCCATTGATAAACGTGGCCATCGCGCTTAACACCTCAGCACGTACGCTATCAGGCCAGTCACGCCACTCGTCCCAGGCAAGCGTAAAACAGCGCTCATAGAGGCGCGCATATTCGTCATGGACCCACGCGTTGATCCGCGCTAGCGGCTGATCCGCCGCTACCTGACCCCAAAACGCCACCCAAAACGCACACTCTGTGCTGCGCTGATGGTCAATGGGCAAGGTTTCGGCGAGCAAGTCGAGCAAACAGGGGCGCTCCGTGGTGGACGACGTCAGGCGCTCATCAATGCGTCGCAAAATCAGCCGTAGTGCCGCAAGAACAATGTCCTGCTTCGTATCGAAGTAATGCGCGACCATGCCGGTCGTAAATCCTGCAGCCGCCGCAATCTTCGCTACCGTCGCCTGCTCGAAGCCGTGCGTGGCAATCACGCTACAGGCGACACCCGCAATGTCGTCGCGTCGCTGTGCATGGTCTACAACTTTCGGCATTAGGCCCTCATGGCGATACCACGACCCGCAGCATCGGGTCGCGGTAGCAAGGCGTGCGCCTTTGCGATGGCTTGCAAGGCGGCCATCGGTGCTGGCTGAAACGGCGAGGCTTTGGCGGATTTGGCATCTACATGCACAAACATCTGCTCGCAAGTCGCCGCTTGCTTGCCATCATTGCGCGCAAGCACATGAAACAAATGCATACGCTTCGCATCAGCGCCTAGCACTTGGGTCGTGACATGAATCGCATCGCCCTGATGCAGCTCTGCCAGATACCGGATATGCGTTTCCACTGTATAGGGCGCCTCGCCACGGGCGCGGTAGGCATCATCAATCCCGATCTGGCGCAAGAGCGCATCAGTGGCATCACCAAACACGTGCAGATAACGGTAATCGGTCATATGGCCGTTGTAATCAACCCACTCAGTGCGCACCACGCTCTGTGTCAAGCGCAGTGGCTGCTTTGGATCCTGGGCAGGCACCTGCCGCGCAGCGCTTGCATCGTTGTAAAGACGCTCCTCTAACGCGCGCAACGTGCCACCAGCGCCTAGATTAAACTGCCGCAGCACTTGCTGGATCGCCACCAAGTAATCGTCGCGTAACCGTTCCAAGTCCCGTATCGAGCGACCAGCCGCCTGCTCACTCGTGCCTTCCACCATGCGATCGATCAATGTGTCTGTAAGCTCCGGTGCCTCAAGCTTCGTCCATGGCCATTTAAGGCACGGACCAAATTGCGCCAACATGTGACGCATGCCCGCTTCACCGCCCGCAAGGTGATAAATCTGATTGGTGCCCATGCCGGCCCAACGCAGCCCCGGGCCATAGATAATCGACTCATCCAGCTCTTTGGTGGTCGCAACCCCATCGTTCACCATGTGCAGAATTTCGCGCCACAGTGCCTCTTGCAAGCGGTCGGTCAAATGCCCGGGGATTTCTTTACGCACTCGCAGTGCATGCATCCCGATGTAGGTGTAAAAGCGCCGTGCGGCTTCGATGGACGCCTCGTTGGTTTTGGTGCCGCCGACCAGCTCCACTAACGGCAATAAATACACCGGATTAAACGGGTGCCCAACCAATAAGCGCTCGGGAGCGACCATGTCACGCTGTAAATCAGATGGCATGATGCCGGAGGTACTCGACGCAATGACGACATCAGCCGGCGCATGTCGACTCACTTGGGCGAGTACACGCTGCTTCAGTTCAATCTGCTCCGGAATATTTTCCTGAATAAAATCGACCTGCGCTGCCATCTGATTTAAATCAGTGGTGAAAGTCAGCTTACCCTTTGGCGGTAAGGGTGCGGAGGTCAGGCGCGCGAGCGCCGGCTCTGCGTTCGCCACAGCGCCACGGATCCACTCTTCCATCTCAGGCTTGACGTCAGCGGCGATCACATCAATCCCAAAGTGCAGCGCCCGCGCCGCCCAGCCGCCACCAATGACGCCGGTTCCCAATAACCCCAAGGTCTTGACCTGTCGCATAGCCGCTCCCGGGGCGCGCGCAATGGCGCCCATTTATTTAACTTGATGAGAATATTATAACAGGTGCCGGCCGGATGGCCGGCCGATTTAGGATGAAGTTGGACGTGCTAGGCAACGAGGCCTGCCCGTCTGGACGGAAAACTTCCGGAGCCCCATCTGCGGTCTACACCCAATGGGTGCTTGACCATAAAAAGTGCGCGCCGACGTGTTCTGTCAGACGCGCCCCAGAAGGACCACTGCAGCGTTTCAGAACTTCTGACCGAACTTCACACCAATCGTGCGCGGCTGCGCGGGAATGATGTAGGTCTGGCCACACACAGTCGGTGCACACTGCGCAAAGCGTGTCAGCTCTGCGCGCTCATCAAACAGGTTACTGATGATCAAACCGACTGACATGCCGTTGCGCTCAATCCCCGCCGATAGGTCCACCAACGTGTACGACGCATTCATTCCAAGGGCCGCGACATCCGCCAATTTCAGCTGCGGGCCTGACTCTCCCTGATACACCACGGTGCCCTGTACGTTGGCATCCCAGTCACTCAACTGAAAACTGTAGCGTGCCACCACGTTGGCTTTGAGCTTCGGGGTCACAGGCAAGGTCGTGCCAGCCGGCGCCAGTGGCGCATACGGCGTTGGGTGCTTGGCATTTACCGGACATGGGTTCGCGGAGACCGCCTGACCTGAGTCATTAAACGCACCGCAGTAATCAGCCACCAACTTCGGATCAAGCAGCGTGAGGCTCCCTGAGAGGGTAAGCCCACCCGACACGGCCCACTCCAGCTCCGTCTCAAATCCCTTGATGCGCGCCTGACCGCCGTTGGCAATCGCCGTCAAGCTGGGCGGCACGAGGAAGGCGAACTGAAAGTTCTTCCAATCCTCGATAAAGAATGCACTGTTCCAGCGTACTCGATGGCCTAACCACTGCGTCTTCCAACCCGCTTCGTAGTTGGTCAGGTAGTCCGCCAAATACGGTGGCACGAAATTGCCCGTGTTGGGGTCCTTCGCGCGGTTCACGCCACCCGGGCGAAAGCCCTTGGAGTAGGTGACATAGAGCATCTTGTCCTTGTCAATCTTGTAATCAAGCGTGAAGCGCGGAATGGAACCACTTTCTTTGACGGACCGATCAAGATTCGTGCACGGCGCATTCTTAAACGGCGGTGAATTGGGCGCGCACAGTGCCTGACCTAAGCCGGCAAAGGTCGCTGCATAACCGTAATAACCTTGCAGCGAATTATTCGTTTTGTAAAAACGCAAACCCCCAGTCACTGACCAATGTGGGTCGATATCCCACGTCACCTGACCAAAGGCAGCCGAGTCGCGATCCACGCGCTCCTCTTTCGTCAACCAAATCGTATTTGGCCAACCCGGCACCCAGTAACTGGGGTTCAACGGATCTGGATTCGTTGCCGACAACGGGTCACCGAGATAGCCAGGCATGGTGTAGTCCTGCTGGATCTCGTGCACTTGCCGCTGCGCAAACACACCGAAGGTGCCGCGCACCGGATAATCTTTCGGCGTTGAGACGCGTAGTTCATGACTCCACTTGGTAAAATGATCGGTACCGAGCACTTGTTCTACGGGGTCGATGGGATGACCCGCGCTGTCGGTCCAATAGGCGCCCGAGCCATATAGCTTGTCGTAGAAAAACGAGTAATCGCTGTAATCGGCAATCGTGTGACGATCGCGCTTCATATACGCGCCCGCATAGGTCACATCAAAGTTGCTGATCTTGCCATCCACAGTCAGCGAGGACTGCGTGAACGAATCATTGGATGACTCAGGTCCAAAATGCGTCACCTTCAAATCGCCCACCGCCGGGTCATAACCGAAGAATCCGTCGGCCTTGCTGGTCTGGCCCATAAACCCTGGAGTGATAGTCCAGTTGTCATTCAGAATCAGTTTTAACAGCGCGCGTCCACCACTGGTGTCCACCGTGTTGTAGTTCTTTTTAACGTAGGCTGCATTGGTAATGGAGCCGGCGCCGATCGCACCACCGCCATAGCCCGCCCACGTCGGAAAGGTGCGCACGCCGTTGACGATGCCGGAGCCCTGCGCACTAGTGCCAGCCACGTTGCTGATGTAGCCCGCATCGTGCTCGTCCCAACCCACCAAGCGCACCGCCACAGTGGGTGATAGCGGCAAGTTCACAAAACCTTCCGCGGAGTAACCGATACCGCCATGGGCCACGGTATTCACGCCCACATCGTAACCTGCGGCAAACGTGGTTGGATCGGGCTTATTGCTGATCACCCGAATCGTGCCGGACTCAGAGCTCGCTCCATACAAAGTGCCTTGCGGACCTGCGAGCACTTCTATGCGCTGAATGTCGTAAACATGAATATCGAGCGTGCCATCAATCGTGGTGATCGGCTGCTCATCGAGGTACGTGCCGACGCTCGGCTGGGAGCCGGAGTGGTTGCCATCACCACCGCTCACCACACCACGCATATAAACATGCGTGGTTCCCGGCTGGCCGTTACCACCCTGCCCTTGGCTGCGCACATAGGACACGCTGGGCAAATACTTGACGTAATCATCCAGACTGTAAATATGCAACTCGTCGAGTTTCTGGGTTCCTAGCGCCACGATCGCAACCGGCACGTCTTGCAGATTCTCAGCGCGTTTTTGCGCCGTCACCACCACTTCCTGCAACGCATTGGCGCCAGCATTTTGCTGCGCGATGGCCGGCGTTGCCGACAAAATTGCGGAAATCGCCGTAATTAGAGATGCAGGCTGACCAAGCCGGCGCCGCGATGGCCGCCACGCGTGCGCGGCCGTTGTTAAACCCATAGGTGCACGTTTCATTGGACCCCCCGGCTGTGTATCGGAATAGGAGTTGCTGGCGATCTATTGATTAACTATCTGTTTTTATGTTTTTTATTGACTTTTCATGTTTATGAATTGTATTCGCTTGGTCGATCTAACCACTTTTTTTATGAATATGTAAGATTTATTTACTTTTTTTAAATAAATTTTACCAATTTATTCTGACAGCTAGGCTGACGTTCGCAGACCGTGATCGCTAGCAGGGGACGCACTGTCGAGCGGCGCGATTTGGGGTGTTTGTGGCTTTGAGCTCGGGTGTGGGTGGTCAGCAAGAGACCCGAGGGCGCTTTTTAAGGGTCCAAGCCAAGGCTCAAAATGCTGCCAGTGATCAACGCCATCACGAAAAATAGGCTGGCGCACCTGCTCTGAACTCGCGGTGCGCACCGCGCGCTCGTTCTCGTAAAAACGTAAACACTGCGACTCAAAGGGCAAGCCGCAGTACTCGAGCAAACGAGTCACTTCGACCGTTATGTTGTCAATCAACCGCTCGTACTGCACGCGATGAATGCGCCCAGGCAGCACCGCATCGAAATGACTCATCAGCCCGACATAGTCGGCGTAATACTGACCGATGTCTTCCAGTCGATAAGTGAAATTTTGCCCGCGCGCAAACTGTTGTTTGAAGTTCGAAAAACAGCAGCCTAAAGGATGACGTCGCGCATCAATAATGCGCGCATTCGGTAAGATCAGCTGAATTAAACCGATGTGCTGAAAGTTATTTGGCATCTTGTCAATAAAAAAAGGTGCGCTCGTCTTGCGCTGTATACGTGTGTCCGCCAAATACCGCGCGCCAAGATCATGCAATTCCGCAGCAGTTAAACTATCGAGCACGTCCGGGTAGCCGGGCCCTTCATCACCCTTCGCGCGCCCTTGCAACACCAGCTCCCGCGCAATCGCCGGAATATCTGGCAGTTCCATCGTGCCTTCCACTTGCGAATGCGAGGCAAGAATCTGCTCAATCAATGTGGACCCTGCCCGCGGCAAGCCCACAATAAAAATCGGATCCCGCGCATGAAAGCCAAAGCCCGCCCGTTTTTTAAAAAACTCCGCACTCAGCAGCATCTCGCAGCGCGTCCGATGGTGCGTCACCTCAGCCGCATCATACGGATGCAACTTTAAGCGCCGTGCATTCCCGGCGTCATAACGGGCAAAGGACTCTGCGTACTGACCCTCGTCCTCTAGCGCTTTGGCGAGCGCAAACTCAAAGTGCAAACGATCCTCCTCGGCCAAGGTGTTGGCCGAGGCATTCGCCAATTGCTCGCGCATGGCGTGCACATCCGCGGCCGAGAAGTGGTAGGTCTTTAAATTTGCCAGACTCCAGTAGGCCTCGCCCAATGTGGGTGCTTTGGCAATTGCCCCCCGATAAGCCGCAATACTCTCGGTTAAACGACCGGCAGTTTTGAGGGCATGGCCGTAACTCATCCACACTTTGGGCTGATCGGCATACTCCTGCAGCACCGCTTCATACACCTCGATGGATTCGGTGTAATCGCCAAGCGTGGCAAGAATGGCGGCTTTTAAATTGCGATACCCCGGGTGACGTGGCTCAGCTTGTAGCAAGCGGTTAATCTGTAGTAACGCCTCGGCGGCCTTCATCTGCCGGAACAACACGAGCGCATAATTGTGGCGCGCCGCATCAAAACTAGGACTGAGTTCTAGGCAATTCTCGAGCAGGACTTGGGCATCGCGATAGCGTCGCAAGCGCGCCGCTACCTCGGCCAGCATGCGCAGCGCCGCCACATCAGTGGGCAGCCGCTGCAGATGTGCACGCAATAAAGCCTCCGCCACGGGCAGCTGGTTCTCGACCAAGGCTGCCGCTGCCTCCATCAGGCGCGGATCCTTGTTTGCTGCTTTGAGGAAGCGCGCACGCGCCTGATCGGCGCGCGTCACATCGCCAATCGCATCGTACTGATCAGCCAGCACACGCCAGGGGTGTGGCGTGTCGGGCGCCAAAGTAACGGCATGCTCTAGCGCTCGGATCGCGTTTGCGCTCTGCTCTGCCTCAGCCTCCGCCACGCCGAGCTCCACAAACACCGCTGCAGCACGCGGCTGCTCAGCGGCTAACGGCCGCAGTATCTGCAATGCGCCCGGCACATCACCACACAGCCGCTGCGCACTCGCAAGCAGCAAGCGCGCCTGCGGATGCGTGGGCGCAATTTTTAAAATCTCCCCAACTTGAGCAAGACCAAGCTCGGGTGAGCGCTCGAGCAAGCGCGCTGCATGAGCAAGCGCCACCTCCAGCGTGCCAAAGGGATCGGTGGGCGCATTCATTGCTGATTACTCACTGATCTGTGGCGCTAACCGAAACTGCTGGGTCCAAGGTGCATCCGCGCAAAACCTTGCCCGGGTTCATGACGCCGCGCGGATCAAACACCGCTTTAATGGAGCGCATGAGACGCAATGAGGTATCGCCCACCCAGTCTTCCAAGCCTGCGCGCTTCTCAAGTCCGATGCCATGCTCAGCCGAAAAGCTGCCACCCAGTGCCTGCAATCCATCATAGACGAGCGGTGCGATCGCTTCATACCGATCGGTCACCGGCGTTGCGGCATTGATCGTCACGTGTAGATTGCCGTCGGCCAAGTGACCGACCACATAGACTGCAAGCCGTGCGTCATGGCGCGTGATACGTGCCTGCAGCGCTGTCAGGTAACTGTCGAGCGCGTCGAGTGGCACCGATACGTCATACCAAAGACCACCTGGAAAGAGCCGATCCACCGACCAATCTTCCCTAATGCGCCATAAATCGCGCTCCTCTGCGGCATTTTTAGGCAAGATCGCATCTGTCACGACGCCAGCTTCGGCAGCTACCACCAAGGCCTCTTGCAACTGTTGTGCGACCAGCTCCGCCGCTTGCGCACCCGCATTTTCCACTGACACGAGCACACCAAAGCCCAACGGCGGCGTCTGCTGTAGGCCGGCAATCTGCAATGCGCGCGCCGTGACCTGTATGTGATTCCCGGACATGAGCTCCGCGGCTGCAAGACCCAGCGACTTCACCCTCTGCACAGCGCGAAGCACAGCAATGCCGCCGGCAATATCCGCAACCAACACTAAAGCGGTGTAACGTTCACGCGGCGCTTCCACCAATTGCAGCGCCACGCGCGTAATTAGCCCTAAAGTTCCCTCAGAACCGACGAATAGCTGCGTCCACGGTAGGCCCGCATTATTTTTACGCACGCGAGTTAAATGATTGACGACCTCGCCAGTGGGCAGAGCCACCTCAAGGCCCAGCACACGCTCGCGCATGGTGCCAAAACGAAAGGCATCGATCCCGCCAGCGTTGGTCGCCACCATTCCGCCGATGGTCGCGGACCCCCGGGCACCTAAATCAATGCCTGCGCTTAAAGACAGCGGTTTTAGCGCCGCATCTAGCGCCTCGAGCGTCACGCCTGCCCCGACAATGGCCGTGCGTGCATCCACGGCGACAGCCTCGATCTGCTGCATGCGTGCAAGTGACACAATTAATTCGTGCGCGTGCGTCACCGCGCCGCCGGCAAGACCGGTACGCCCGCCCTGTGGCACAACACCAACCTGCATCTGGCTGCACAGTTGCAGCACCTGGGCCGCTTCCATCGCGTTGGCGGGTAAGGCCACGCAGTGAGCACCTAAGTTTAAGGGATGTACCCCCGGATCTAGACCTGCAGCTACAACGACACGCACGCGGTCCGCGCCGAGTAGCGCGGTCAACGCCTGCAAAAATCCCGCTGGATACGGGTCAGCCAAACATGGCACGGACGGAGCCGTGCTCATCCAAACACGACCAAGGCAAACACGACCGAGGCGCTCTTTTTTGCCACGCTTCAAATCCTAAAAAAGAACACGAATTCGCATCATACAACCGAGTAGGGCCGCGCGCTTGGGTCCGGCTGCGGTACCATTCCATGTCAGCGTCATGTAGGTGCCTTATGTCCTTGCCGCAGCGTCGTCTTGCAGTTCCCGTTTTAGTGGGTGGGGTCACCGTGGGCGGGACCGCCCCGATCGTCGTGCAGTCGATGACCAATACCGATACGAAGGACGTGGATGCCACCGTGGCACAGGTGGCAGACTTGGTGCGCGCAGGCTCCGAACTCGTGCGCGTGACGGTCAACGAAAAAGAAGCCGCTGCCGCCGTGCCGAGGATCAGGGACGCACTCGCTGCGATGAACATCCATGTCCCACTCGTGGGGGACTTCCATTTTAACGGGCATAAGCTCCTCAAAGACGAGCCTGCCTGTGCCGAGGCACTCGCCAAGCTGCGCATTAATCCTGGCAACGTGGGGCGAGGCTCCAAACGGGATCCGCAGTTCGCCGAGATGAT
>Ga0136642_1000537_pt1 | contig 19420 bp, 21 predicted proteins | sample LowCatLa1302831Y_FD_115313 | JGI IMG/M metagenome (GOLD analysis project Ga0136642, IMG submission 115313) | Freshwater microbial communities from Lower Cathedral Lake, Yosemite National Park, California, USA - 13028-31Y | ecosystem: Environmental > Aquatic > Freshwater > Lake ... | reverse complement strand
TACGCGCCACGCGCCACTGCAGTCGATAAGGCGAACGCATTAGACCGCAGTCTCTCCGTAGTGCGCGAGGAAAATCTCCTCAAGGGAAGACTCGCGACTCGTGAGACTCGTCACTCCTTGTCCACTGAGCGAAGCAAAGAAAGCCGGCAGTTCGCCGGCGACCTTCACGCGAAGCCCACCACTCAACGTCGACACAATGGAGACGCCCGCAACATCGTCGAACTGCAACGAGGGACCAAAGACGTCAAACTCGATGCCAATCCGCGCCCGCAGTTCACTAATTTTGGCCACGCTCACTAGGCGACCACCGCGAATCATGGCCACGTCACTACAGAGTTGATCGACCTCGCTCAAAATGTGGGAACTCAAGAACACGGCCTGGCCGCGCTGAGCCGCTTCGGCGACACACTCACGAAAGACGAGGTCCATCAGCGGATCGAGGCCAGACGTCGGCTCGTCGAGCAACAGCAACGGGGCCTGGGTGGCGAAGGCCGCCACCAACGCCACCTTCTGGCGGTTGCCCTTCGAATACGCGCGAAGGCGCTTGCGGGGATTAAGTTCGAAGCGCTCGATTAGTTCATCACGGTACGCGTCGTTCTTGGTGCCGTGCAGCGTGAGCAGGAAGTTGATGGTCTCTTCCCCGGTGAGCTGTGGCCACATCGTGACGTCACCGGGCACGTAGGCCGTCACGGCCCGCGCCGCGTCGCTACCAGCCGCGTGACCCAGCACCGTCGCGGTACCGGCGCTCGGGCGTAGGAGACCGAGAGCCAGACGCAACGTAGTGGTTTTCCCCGCACCGTTCGGGCCGAGGAAGCCAACAACCTGACCAGCGTTGACCTCGAGAGAAACGTCGCTTACCGCGAGCGTGGTGTCGAATGTTTTCGTGAGACCTTGGAGGGAGAGGACGGAGGGCACCTATGCAAACTACCCACCGAGCCTCGGTCGTTTGACGGCCCTAGAAGTTACGCGAGTCCGGCATGTTGTCGAAGCGCGCGAACTCGCCGCGCCACGTGAGCTTGGCCGTGTTCGTTTGACCATTTCGGTTCTTCGCCACGATGATTTCGGCTTCCGACTTCTCGTTGTTCGGGACTTCTTCGGCGTACTTTTCACCGCGGTAGAGGAAGAGGACGACGTCGGCATCCTGCTCCAACGATCCCGATTCACGCAGGTCACTCATCATCGGGCGCTTGTCCTGACGCGACTCCAGTGCACGTGACAGCTGGGAGAGCGCAATGACCGGACAGGAGAGCTCGCGGGCCAGAATCTTGAGGGCGCGACTCATCTCGGCTACCTCGACTTGACGATTCTCAGACTTTCCACGGCTCGTCATCAGCTGGAGGTAGTCAATGATGATGACACCGAGGTCACCGTTTTGCTGCTTAATTCGGCGAGCACGGGAACGTACATCCATCACGGTCAACACTGGATTGTCGTCGATGAAGATCTTCGCTGACTGCAGATAGGTAAAGGCGTCCTGGGCGCGACTCCAGTCCGATTCGCTTAGGTCACCGGTGCGCAGCTTTGAGGAGTCAATACGAGCGGTTGAGGCAAGAATTCGCTCAGTGAGCTCCTGCTTACTCATCTCCATCGAGAAGAAGAGTGCGGGGCGCTTCACAACGGCACCCACGTGGGTCAGAATGCCCAGAGCGAAAGCCGTCTTACCCATTGATGGACGGGCACCGACAATAGCGAGCGCGTGCGACTGCAGTCCCTGCAGGATTTGGTCGAGGGAGCCGTATCCGGTCTCGAGACCGTTGAACTGACCACGCGTTTCGCCGCGCAGCTCGAGGATGTTGGCCTCTTCAATCAACAATCGCTGCAGGGGAGCCACCGTGTCGACCTTGGAGTCATCACCGATCTTGTTGATCTTGCGCTCGGCCTCGTCAATAAGGGCCACGACGTCGTCAGTGGGCTTGAAGGAGTCGTCGGTGATCTCCGTGGAGACGGCGATCAGCCGGCGTTGCTGGGCCTTTTCGTGTACGAGCTGGGCGTAGTGCGCCGCGTTGTTGACCGACGGCGTATTGACGGAAAGCGACGACAAGAGACCGAGGTCAATCGCCACTACACCCTGTTCCTGCAGCTTGGCCTGCACCGTCACCAGGTCGACGGGTTCGGCCGCATTGGTGAGCGCCAGGATGGCCGTGAAAATCTGACCGTGGAGGGGACGATAGAAGTCCTCGGGGGTCACCGTCTCGTAGGCCAGCGATACCGCTTCGGGCGACAACAACATCGCACCTATCAGCGACTCTTCCGCCTCAAGAGCGTGAGGGGGAACGCGCAGTGGTGCAGGGGTGTTTGGGCTTCGCCCGTTATCAAATTCATTCGATGACATAAGACCTCAACGTTCGTCGTTTACAGCTGTGGAGCACAAGAACAACAACGTGTGGAAATTCCTGTGGGAAAGACAGTCTCACTCCGACGTGTGACACGAAGAAGGCCGGGGCGTACGCCCCGGCCTTCTTCAGAAATGCGGAAATTACTTGGCGACGACTTGGACGGTTACCGTCGCAACCACGCCGGGGAACAGGTTTGCCTGGACCGTAGCGGTACCAATTTCCTTCAGGTGCTCGTCCATCACAATGGCGTGACGGTCGAGCGAAAGACTGGTGACCGTGCGAATGGCGTTGACGATGTCGGCCTCAGTGACCGAACCGAACAAGCGGCCGTTCGCGCCGGCACGAGCGGCCACGGTGATCGTGGCCTTCTCGATAGCCTCACGCTGGGTTTCGGCGGCGGCACGAGTTGCGGCGTCGCGCAGGTCGCGAGCCTTACGCATCGAAGCAGCCTGCTGCTCCATTGCGGGGTTGGCTTCGAGGCCAACACCGTTCGGCAACAGGAAGTTACGGAAGTAACCCTTCTTAACCTCGACGATGTCGCCGCGACGGCCAACACCCTTCACATCGTTACGGAGTAGAACTTTCATTCGCCGGCCTCCTCAACCATGACGTCCTCGTACGACGCGGCATCGACACCAGCCCCTTCGACGATTTCTTCGTTCTCGGTACTGGCGACGGCGTCACGGTCGGGACGTGGGCCGCGACCGCGGTCGTCACGACCACCACGGCCGCCGGAACGGCGCTCCGTGACGGTTCGCTGCGTGTAGGGCAACAGGGCCAATTCGCGAGCGGTCTTGATCGAGTCAGTGACGTCACGCTGGTGCTGCTGGCAGTTACCCGAGACCTTACGGCCACGAATCTTGCCGCGGTCCGAAATGTACTTGCGCAGCTGGGCCAAGTCCTTGTAGTCAACGGCGCCGACACCGTGCTGACAGAAGGAGCAGGGCTTCTTCTTGGCACCGCGACGGGTGTCAATCTTTGGTGCCCGCTTGGGCAGCGTGGGCATATTCTTACGTGGCATTAGAAAGGCTCCTCATCAAAAGGCTGGTAGGTAGGTGGGGTTGACGTCTGCGGGGCACCATAACTGGGGTTGCCACCAGAGTAGGAAGTGCCGCCCTCAGCACGTGGGTTACGGTCAATTTTCGCGGTGGCCCATCGAAGAGATGGGGCAATCTCGTCAGCGACGATCTCAAAGGCGTAGGCCTTCTTGCCTTCAGGGGTGTCCCAGGAGCGCTGCTCCATGCGACCCGTGACAACAACGCGCATCCCCTTTTGGAGCGAGTTCGCGGTGTTCTCAGCCATCGTGCCGTAGGCCTGGACATCAAAGTACGACGTCTGCTCCTGCTGCTCGTTGGTCTGACGATTCGTCCATTTACGACTCACCGCAATGGCGAGACGCAACGCGGCCTGACCGCTGTTGAGAAACTTGAGTTCTGGATCGCGGGTCAAGTTGCCCACGACGGTGATGGTGTTATCAGCCATGTCTTCTCCTGTTGGTCGTGCGTCCGAACCTAGGCTTCAGCCGTGACACGGCGAGTCTTGGCTCGTTCGTTGCGACGAAGGATCTTGAAGCGCAGCACTTCATCCGACAAGGTCAAGATACGGTCGAGCTCGTCAACAGTGACGGGCACTCCAGCAAACTCCACCAGGACGTAGTAGCCCTCTTTGCGCTTCTTGATTTCGTACGCCAACGGACGCTTGCCCCAACGGTCGATAGATCCGGGCTCGCCACCATTGTTTCGAATGGTGTCCAAGGCACGGTCGAGAGCAACCTGAATTGACTGTGCATCAACAGTGGTGTCGAATACCACCATGGTTTCGTAAGGCCTCATGGCCACTTTCCTTTCCCTCTGGTCCGACGGATCGGGCTCTGCGGAAGACAGAGCAGGGTGTTTGGGTACTTCCCCGCACTCGCGGGACTACAACCTTAGCCCACCGAGCACGAAATCGCTAATGGGGCTGGTCAGAAACAGTGGGGTAGGTTTCACCGGCACTGGGAAAACTGCCACCCCGTACGTCGGCGGCAAAGGAGCCAATCGCCGCCGTGATTACGGCACCCACGTCGGCGTACTGTCGAACAAACTTGGCCGGCACCTTGCTCGTAAGGCCCAGAATGTCGTGAAATACCAGTACTTGGCCGTCGGTGTCGGCACCAGCCCCGATACCAATAGTGGCCACGCTGAGTGCTTCGGTAACGCTTGCACCAACGTTTGTCGGCACCGCCTCGAGCACCAGGGCACAAATTCCGGCGTCCTCGAGAGCAAGGGCGTCCGCCAAAAGCTGCTCAGCCGCATCGGTCGTCTTCGCTTGCACCCGATACCCACCGAGAGCGAGCACGCTCTGGGGTGTGAGCCCCAGGTGACCAATCACGGGGATTTCGGCGTCAACGAGGGCCTGAATGACGGGCAGCCGGTTACGGCCACCTTCAACCTTCACCGCCTGAGCGCCGGCGCGGATGAGTAGACCGGCGTTGGCGACGGCCTCGGCCGGCGTGCCGTGGTAGCTCAACCACGGCATATCGGCCACGATCATGGCGGCCGGCCGTGCCGCCGCAACAGCGGCCACGTGGTGGGCCATCATCGCCATCGTGACGTGCAAGGTATCGGCGTGACCCAAGACGACGTTGGCCACCGAGTCACCGACGAGGAGAATATCGACGCCGGCGGCGTCGGCCAATCGCGCGGAAGGTTCGTCGTAGGCGGTGAGCATGACGAGCGGTGCCTTACCACTGCGACGCTTGTGGTTGCGGAGCTGGGGCGCGTTCACTTCTGCGCCCGACGCTGACCCCGGGCCACTCGACCGCCGGCGGTCCACTTCCGGACGAGGTGGTGAAACTTGCAGTTCGTGCAGACCTCGACGGCGTAGCACTGCACCGGCTCAACCCGACGCTCGAGTTTCAGTAGTTCCGAGCGAGTCAGTGGACAGGTGCCGCCCGCCGGAAGGCGGGCGCCAAAGACGTAGGTGACTTCAACTAGCTCGCGCTCCTCGCACACGGGACACTGTTCACCCGAGGTTCGCCCGATGTTCTTGGCCGCGCGAAGGAGTTCGGGGTGAGCGTCGCAGATATCCTCGCGTCGCAACGCGCCGGCTTTGATCTTTGACAAGAGAGCGTGCCGGACTAGTCCGTACTCAACAACGGCGCCGTCGGCAGTCGTAGAACGCGTCTCTTTTTTCATTGGTTAGGACTTTATCGCCCTTATCTCACAAGAAATCAGGTGCTTATGTCGAACTGATGTATCGAAGCGATAGTATGAAACATATGTTGGACCTCGCAATCCTCGGCTTACTCATGGACCGTGATCACCACGGCTACGAGATTCGCACCCAGGTGCGGGACCGACTGGGCGTTTCGAGCAATCTCTCCTTTGGTTCTATCTACCCCGCACTCGCTCGCCTTGAGCGCCAGGGGCTCGTCGAAGTCGCTTCGGTCGCCGACGCCAAACCTTCCGCACTCTCCACCGGATCACTCAGTGGCGAGCGCGCCTCACTACGCGCCCTACGCGCCACCCAGTCGCTCGGGCGGCGTGGTCGCAAGGTCTATTCCATTACCCCACTCGGCCGCCAGAGCTTTGTCGCACTGCTGTCGGACCCGGCCACGGTTGACGACGGACGGAACTTCTCGCTTCGGATGGCGCTCGCGCGCTACCTGACCCCTTCGCTGCGCGTGGTGCTCCTTGAGCGCCGCCGCACCGATCTTGTTGAGCGCCTCGCTGAAATGCAGGCTGGGGCTCACAATGAACAACTCGACTCCTACGCCCGCAGCGTTATGGCGCACACGGCTAAGGCAGTCGAGTTGGACCTCGAGTGGATCGACACCTTGTTGTCCACCGAACGAAATAACCAGCAAACCTTCGCCCCGAGGGCGAAGTAGGAAAGGAGTCCCATGGAGAAGATTCGTGTGGCTATTGCCGGCGTCGGAAACTGCGCCAGTTCACTCGTTCAGGGTGTGACGTATTACAAGGACGCCCAGGACGGCGAAAGCGTCCCGGGCTTGATGCACGTCCGCCTCGGCGGCTTCCATGTCTCGGACCTCGAGTTCGTGGCCGCCTTTGACGTCGACGCCTCCAAGGTGGGCGCCGACCTCAGCAAGGCGATTGAGGGTGGCATGAACAACACCATCAAGTTCGCCGACGTGCCAGACCTAGGCGTTACCGTCCTGCGCGGCCCCTCACTCGACGGCTTGAACAAATACTACCACGCCGTTATCGACGAGTCACCGGCCGAGCCCGTCGACGTAGCCCAGGCGCTGCGCGATGCCCGGGCCGAAGTACTCGTCTCGTACTTGCCCGTTGGCTCTGAAGACGCCCAGCGTTACTACGCCCAGGCTGCACTGGACGCCGGCTGCGCCTTCGTCAATGCCATTCCCGTTTTCATCGCCTCCGACCCCGTCTGGGCCAAGAAGTTCGCCGACGCCGGCGTGCCAATTATTGGCGATGACATCAAGAGCCAAGTGGGCGCCACGATCGTTCACCGCGTCTTGGCTCGCCTGTTCGAGGACCGCGGTTTGGCCCTTGACCACACGTACCAGCTCAACGTTGGTGGCAACATGGACTTTAAGAACATGCTCGACCGTGAGCGCCTGGAGTCCAAGAAAGTCTCGAAGACCCAGGCCGTGACGTCGCAGCTCGAGAACTACACCCTCGCCGACGACGATGTCCACATCGGACCGAGTGACCACGTGCCATGGCTCAAGGACCGTAAGTGGGCCTACATCCGCATGGAGGGACGCAACTTCGGTAACGTGCCACTCAACGTCGAGCTCAAGCTCGAAGTCTGGGACTCCCCCAACTCCGCCGGAGTCATCATCGACGCCGTGCGCTGCGCCAAGGTCGCCCTCGACCGCGGCATCGGTGGACCGATCCTTGGTCCCAGCGCCTACTTCATGAAGTCACCTCCAGTGCAGTTCCACGATGACGTGGCCCACACCATGGTCGAAGACTTCGCCAACGGTGGCGAAAACCCCGTCTGGCCATAGTCCCCCCGAAGTGCCCAACACGCCCCGGTCGGTCGACCGGGGCGTGTTGGTTTTAAGTCGACTGTAATTTGGAGCGGGTCAGCACAGGTACTCAATGACGACCACAAAAGGAGTTTCCATGAAACTACGCACTGCTCTCACCGCAGCCCTGCTGCTCGGTACGGTCGCCGTACCGCTCTCGGCCTCGTGGCCTCGCGCCGCCTTTGCCACCAGCGTTACGCCTTGCTCCGCAGGCCAACTCAAGGTTTCCTTCGGCCATCCCAATGGCACTGCCGGTACGATTTACTACTCGCTCACCTTCACCAACGTCGGCGCTCTGTGCGCTATCTCGGGTGTCCCCTCCGTGCAGCCCGTCGCCGACAGCGTCACCTTTCTCCCCATTGGCCCGGCAGCACGCAATATGTCCATGGGCCAAATGGGTGTTTTGCACATCTTGAAGAAGGGTCAATCAGCGAGTGCCGCCATCGGCTTCGTTGAAACGGGGAACTACACACCGTCAACCTGCCGTCCTCACACAATTAACTTCATTGCCACTTCGCTCGGTGCGGTAACGAACCGTCGCGTGGCCACGGGGCCGCTCTCGGTGTGCACCAAGATCTCCTCGGTCACCACGCGACTGCTCGGTCCGCTGCGCTAACCGCGCCCGGCAGCTACTCGTAGAGTTCCTGCTCGCAGCGACCGTCCTCGTGCCACGGCACGAGGACGTCGCGCACGGTGTCCTCGTCGATCTCATCCTCGTCAACGTCGTCGAGGAGGGCGTAGAGGGCCTTGCCCACATACTTGCACTTGAGGGGGCGTAGTACACCCGCCACCAACGCACGGAGCGGCCACGCCTCACGCAGGCGGAAGGTCGCCTCCGCTTTCGACACTTCACCCTTGGCGTGTCGCAGGGCGAGTAAGTAATCAAGGGCAACTCCAACGTCGCGACTCGGTGCCAGCCCGAGAAGGTCCATTACCTCTTGACCATCCAGCGCCGGGCGCTGGTTGTCGATGTCCTCTTTTTTGCGAAGTTCATCAATGCGGATTTCGAGGCTGTCCATACGCTTCGAAAGCTCGGCGGCCTTGCGGGCGTTACGCGTCGTGCAGTCACACCGCGTGAGTTCGTTCAAATCCTTGAGGAGGTCGCCGGCATCGCGTACGTAGCGACGCACCGCAGCATCACTCCAACCGAGTTTGTAGGTATGAAAGCGCAGGTGGAGTTCGACCAGCAGACTCACGTCATCGATCATTTGTGTCGAATACTTCAGTGCGGTCATGCGCTTGCGAGTCATTTTGGCACCCACGACTTCGTGGAATCGGAACGTCACCCCGTCAGAAGTAATCTCCCGTGTCGGGGGCTTACCAATGTCGTGAAACAAGGCCGCTAGGCGTAACACGAGCCGAGGTGAGGTCTTATCAACGACCGCCCAGGTGTGCTTGAGCACGTCCTTGTGGTGATGGATTGGGTCTTGCTCGAGTTGCAACATCGGAAGCTCGGGAAAGAAGTGAGCGGCCAATCCAGTGCGAACGATGAAGTCAAGGCCAATCGAGGGCATTTCCGTCACCATTAACAGATCGAGTTCACCCTGAATACGCTCAGGGCTCACAATGGCGATCTTTGCGGCGAGCTCCACCGCGGCCGCTTCCAGATCGGGGTCAATCGAAAGATAAAAGCGGGCGGCAAAGCGGGCGGCACGCAGCATGCGCAACGGGTCATCCGAGAACAGCACCATTGGGTCAATCGGGGCCCGCAGTCGCTTGTAATTAAGGTCGGCGGCACCCATGAAGGGATCGGTGAGGTACGCGAAGGCCGTCGTGTCATCGACGACCGTACTGAAGCCGATGACGTCGAGGGCCATGGCGTTGATCGTGAAGTCACGACGCGAGAGATCTGCCTCGAGAGAATCGCCCCACTCCACAGCGGGCTTGCGTGAATGGTCAACGTAGGCCTCGGAGCGGAACGTCGTTATTTCCGCCCGCAAGCCATTTTCCCGGAGGATGCCTCCGATGGTGCCAAATTCGCGACCCTGCTCCCAGAGCCCCGTGCACAGTGGCTTCATGAGCCGAGCAATATCGTCGGGACGAGCGTTGGTGGTGAAGTCGATTTCAAAATCATCCTTTGTCACGCCCAGCATCGCGTCACGCACGGAGCCACCGACGGCGTAGAGGGAGAATCCTTCGGCAGCGAAGGCGTCGGCGAGGGGTCGCGCCCACGTCGCGAGTCCCGACAAGCGAGAGGAGATTTCTTCGAGCACCGTCACGTCAGTGCAAGGCTAGCGTTCGGCCACTCTGACGTTGGCCGAGGGGTAGCCTAGGAGGCGTGTTCCACCGACTTTCTCTCGGGTGGCGGGCGCTTGGCGTCGTACTCGTTGGCCTCGCGACGTTGACGTGGCCCTCGGCCTCGTCTGCTTTGCCAACCCCCGCGTTCACACTGCTCCATCAAGACGCGTCGACGACCCTGTCGGTGAGCGGGAACGCTCCCTTCGGCCTCACCTTCCACGCGCCCGCTGGCGCCCTGGTCACCGTGACGCTCTACCCGCACCTACTGGACCGAGGCCAAATCACCCAGCTCTTGGGCGGGAGCGGCGTCGGCGATACTCCGGTGAGTGTCGCCACGCTTCGATCCCCCCGATGTGCGCCCCTTTCTTCTCTGACGGTTACCCTGACCCTGCGTCTAAAGACCGAACCTCGGTGTGGTCACCCCCAACTCGTCTTGCCCTGTCGAAGTGGCACGTGCGACGGCGTGTACCCCCTGCGGTACACGGTGCGCTCAGGCGACCACGTGGCGACGACGTGGTCGATGGTGGCGCTTCGCTCGACTCCAATCCACACCCCGATCCACCTCGTCGTACTCGTCGACGTCAACGACACCACCTGGGCCAACGCGCCACTAGCGACCCGATCACTACGGGCCCTCGCGAACGCGACGTCCGTTCCACTCACCGTCGCGACGTCATTCCACCCCCTCGGACAAGTTGCCTCCGCTACGACGAACCGTGCCGTGCAATGGCGCCGCCTCTTCTCCGCTCTCTTGAGCAGTCCCCTTCATCAGGCGATTGTGACGACTCCCGCCGGAGCCGATTTAGGAGCACTGGCCGCAAACAATTTCGGTGGTGAAGTCGCAGGTCAGCTCCAACTGAGCAGTGCACTCATTCGTCAAGTCAGTGGTCGGTACTCTTCAGGTGCTGTTTTTGTTGACGGTACGCCGTCGATGGCCGACGTCGTAGCCCTCGGCCACGCTGGGTCTTCACACCTCATTGTGCACGGCACAACTCTGGCCCCCGATCCGTCGGGAACCTTGCTCTGGGGGGCCCCCGAGCTACTTGCCTCACGCCCTCGGGTAAGCGAACTGGCCATCGACGACCCTCTCTCGATCCTGGCGAACAACACTGCGATCCCACCAGCACTGCGCGCCACACTGGTTCTCACGACACTGTCTTTTCTTCACTACGACGCACCGAATGCCCTAAGCCCCCGGACCGTGCTGCTCCAGCTTTCGCCCACGCGGTGCGGCGCTGGTTTCGTTCACGAACTCCTTCGCGGGTTGTCGTCGAATCCTTTTGTCACGCCCGAAAGTCTCGATCCGTCCTTTTCCGACAATCTCATCGGCTCGAATGCCCTGCCCTCCACCTGGCAGCTCGCCCCCACCACCACTGCGTGGAATCGCAACGCCGTATCGTCACTCACGACGCTCCTCTTGCAAATGCACGCCTTCGAACAAGGGGTTGCCAACACTGGTGTCGTTACTGCTCTCACGGGCATGGTGTTCGACGCGGAACGATCGGGAACCAGTCACCAACGTCAAGTCGCTCTCGACGCAGCCCAGTCGGGTCTAAATCGGGAGCTCTCCAATTTCCACATCGACAACTCGAGCATCACGCTGACCGGCCAAGGCACCGCCCTTCCGATCACCATCGTGAGCCGGGCCCACTACCCAGTGACGGTGGTTGTTCATCTGCATAACTCCTCGCTCGACTTCACGAAGGGATCGACATTCCCGGTCACGCTGAGCGCACCAACCACCGTGGTGCGCGTCCCCTTGCGTCACGCGTACGGCTCAGACGTCACGCTGCAAATATCGCTCACGACCCCTAACGGTGTCGTGACGCTCGACCACACCGCCGTGCAGGTACGTATCGCCGGAACCTCCTTCGTTGGCTACCTCCTCTCCTTCGGCGCCCTTGCAGTGATCGGGGTGTGGTGGTGGCGGTCCTATCGACGGACCAGCCAAGGCCGGCACGCCAAGTGAGCAGCCCCCGCGGTACCGGTCGACGCATGCTCGCCATGGCCGGCGGCACGGCCGTCTCGCGCGGAACTGGTCTCTTGCGCGTCCTCGTTCTCGCGTGGGTGCTCGGCTTTTCGCCCCTCGCCGACGCATTCAACCTGGCCAACACCGTGCCGAACATGCTGTTCGATCTGGTGCTGGGGGGTGTGCTCAGTGCCACGTTTATTCCCGTCTTCGTCGAACAACTCGCGCTACAGGGCGAGCGGAGGGCGTGGCGTTCGATTTCGAGTGTTCTCTCGGTCTCGTTGCTGGTCTTGGGCGTGGCGTGTGTCGTGACTTTTGTCACCGCCCCCTGGATAATTGACGGCTTTACGGCACTGCAGCAATCACCGAGCGACCACGTCACGCCGGCCATCGTGGCGCAGCGTCACGTCGCCACGTCGTTTCTGCGGTGGTTCGTTCCACAAATCTTCTTTTACGGGGTGATCGGCCTCGCGTCAGCCCTGCTCAATATTCGTCACCGATTTGCGGCGGGTGCCTGGGCCCCTGTGGCAAACAACATCGTCTGCATTGTCGTGCTGCTCTGGTTCCATCTCGTTGATCCCGCGCCCACGGTCGCCTCGATCGGCCAGCATGGACACTTGATGTGGTTGGGACTCGGCACCTCCCTCGGCGTAGCGATTCAATTTCTGTGCATGGTGCCGGCCATGGACCGCAACGACCTCTTTCGCTTGCGCCTGCGCTTTGATTTCGCTGACCCTGCTCTCAAGGCGGTTGCTCGTTTGGGCAGCTGGACGCTGGCGGTGGTCGTCACGAATCAAGTATCGCTCTACGTGGTACTGGCCTTCGCCTTTTCTTCAGGGGGCAATGGACCAGTGAGTGCCTATACCTACGGGTGGTCCTTTATGCAGATGCCCTACGCCGTGGTCGTGGTCTCCGTCCTTGGCGTACTGACCCCCCAGCTCGCGTCACTGGTCACCGCCAACGACGTCGCGGGCTTCACCAAGCGACTCGGTCAAGGGTTGCGCCAGTCCCTGGTCATCATCATGCCGTGTGCCGCGGCGCTCATCGTGCTATCCCAGCCAGTCGTTGGCGAACTGCTGAATCATGGCCGATTGAACACCTCACTACTGGCCGGCAGCGTGGTGGCCGTTTTGGCGGCGGGGCTACCCGGTTTTACGGTATTTCAACTCTGCGTTCGGGGGTTGCAAGCCATGCAACGAGCGCGTGACGTTTTCTTTCTCTACGCACTCGAGAACGGACTCACTATTGCGCTGTGCTTCGCGCTCGGGCGCCACTCGATAACGGGCCTCACCGGGGCGGTTTCACTGGCCTACACCCTAAGTGCGGCCGTGGCCCTCGCCGCGTTACACGTGCAACGCGTGCCACTCGCGAGTGCCTTGTTGAGCCGACCCATCCGGCGGAGTGCCGTTGCCTCGGTCGCAATGGCGGTCGTTATGGCCGCCGCGTACGCCACCACCACGTGGAGTGGTGGGCTGCTGCTGCTCGTGCGCATGGGTCTCGCGGTGCTCAGTGGTGCCCTCACCTACGGACTGGTTCTTTACATTGGCGAGCGCGGCGACGCACTTCGTCGTAACGTATGACCCTTAACGGGGGAGAACCATGGGAAAAATTGCGATTGTGTGCGACAGCGGGTGTGACGTCCCCGCTGAGCTGTGTGAACAGCTAGGAATCGAAATCGTGCCGCTCTCGATTCGTTTTGGCGCGGACGAGTTCACAGACCGCCTCACCATTACTAATGAGGAATTCTGGCGCCGTTGCGCCAGTAGTCGGACCCTTCCCGAGACCTCAGCCCCGTCACCGGGAAGTTATGTGGAGGCCTTCACGCGCGCCACGGCCAATGGCGCCACCGGTATCGTGGTGCTCTGTCTTTCCTCAGAGCTCTCGGCCAGTTTTCAATCGGCCACGGTTGCCGCCACCATGGTCTCGGACGTCCCGATTGAGGTCATTGACACGCGGGCTGTTTCTATGGCTCAAGGGCTTCTCGCCATCGACGCTGCTGAAGCCGCTCGTGACGGAGCATCAATGGACGAGGTGGTGGCCCGCGTGCGAGCCGCTCTCCCCAAAATGGGAGTCTGCGCCATGCTCGACACGCTCGACCACCTCATCAAGGGTGGGCGCATCGGTGGAGCCAAGGCGCTCATTGGTCAGGTCCTCTCCATCAAGCCCGTCCTTCGACTCACGAATGGTCGTGTTGACGAAGCGGGTCGCGAACGAACCGCTACCAAGGCGCTGCGTCGCGTCTTTGCCGAAGCCAGCGCGTGTATGCCGCTGTCTCGCCTCGCGGTGTTTCACGCTTCGTCACCGCACCTCTCTACCCTCACCGCGCTTGTGGCAACCCTCGACCTTCCACACCCGCTGATCATCGCCAACATTGGCCCTACCATTGGCACCCACGGCGGACCCGGCGCCATTGGGCTGGCGTGGCTCGAGGCGTAGCGCCACTAACACGGGTAAGTTAGGGTCGTGGACCACGACGACACCTCACGCGATCCCGTTGATGCCCTCCTGGGCGGGCTCGACCAGATACTCGACATCGTCCACGACCGCGTCGTGCGTCCGTTGTTACTCGCTAGCCGCTACCTCGCCTTCGGCTTCGTCCTCCTGACACTGGCTACAGTGGCCATTGTGGCGGGCCTTCTTGGCCTGATCCGCTTTGGCAATGTCTTCATCTTTCAGGGTCTCGTGTGGCTTAACTACCTGGTTGTCGGCGCACTGAGTACCATCATCGGACTAGTAATTTGGCGACGTCGCCGCGCTCCAACGGTTAGGAAACCATGACCCATACCCGCGTACTCATCATTGGTTCAGGCCCAGCGGGCCTCACTGCCGCTATTTACACGGCTCGCGCCCAGCTACTCCCCGTGGTCATTGAGGGTGAGCCCTCGTCAACGACTGATCAGCCCGGTGGCCAGCTCATGCTGACCACCGAGATTGAAAACTTCCCCGGTTTCCCTGAAGCCATCACCGGACCCGAGCTCATGACCCGCATGCGGGCGCAGGCCCAACGGTTTGGCGCCGATTTACGCACCACCAAAGTGACCAAGATTGATGCTTCTGCGCGCCCATTTCGTGCGTGGCTCACCGACGATGGCGCCGAACCGTCGATTACTGCCGACGCCATCATTGTTGCCACTGGCGCTCGCTCCCTCATGATGGGCGTGCCGGGCGAAGAGCGCCTGCTGAGCCACGGTCTGTCGACGTGCGCCACCTGCGATGGCTTCTTCTTCCGCGGGCAAGACATTGCCGTTGTTGGCGGTGGTGACTCCGCGATGGAAGAGGCGTTGTTCCTGACCCGCTTCGCCTCGAGCGTCACCGTTGTCCACCGCCGCGACACACTCCGGGCCTCGAAAATCATGCAAGAACGCGCCTTCGCCAACGAGAAGATCCGTTTCGTATGGAACGCCCAAGCCACCGAAGTGCTCGGCGAGGACCGCGTCTCCGGCCTCGCCCTTCGCGACACCGTGACGGGGGAAGAGAGCGTTTTGGCCGTCACGGGTATTTTTGTCGCTATTGGCCACGTGCCCAACACCACCGTCGTTAGTGACGTCGTCGAGGTGCTCGATGGTGGCTACGTCCGCACCGGGCCCGGCTCCTACACATCCATTGACGGGATCTTTGCCGCTGGCGACGTGCAAGACCACGTCTATCGCCAAGCCATCACCTCCGCCGGCTCTGGATGCGTGGCGGCAATCGATGCCGAACGCTGGTTAGAGGCGCAAGGCCTCTAGGCCGACTCGCTACAGTGGAGGTGCGCACTAAACGGCACCAATGGAGGTCACCATGAGCGACAACATCACGATTCTTTCTGACGCAACCTTCGACGAAGTCATCGGTTCATCTGACAAGCCCGTCCTGGTGGACTTCTGGGCCGAGTGGTGCGGTCCCTGCAAGATGATTGCCCCCATTTTGGAGGAGCTCGCCGTTGAGCAGGCCGGTTCCTTCGCCATTGCCAAGCTTGACGTTGATGAGAACGTGGCCACCGCCACCAAATTCTCCGTCATGAGCATCCCGACCTTGTTGCTGTTCAAGAACGGTGAGGTCGTTGCTCGCCTCGTGGGTGCCAAGCCCAAGGGCGCCCTCTTGCAAGAAATCACCGCCAACCTCTAACGACGCTGTCGACGCCTCTCTTCCAGCTCGGTGACTCGGGACCGCGGGTCCGCTATCTTCACGAGCGCTTGCGGCTTCTCGGCTTTAGTGGCGTCCGCGATGACGACGTCATTAGTGACACGACCCTGAGCCTCGTTGAAGCATTTCAGCGCTCACGCGGCTTAATAATTTCTGGCACCGTCGACACCACAACGTGGCTACGCCTCGAAGAGGCTGGTTGGCGGCTCGGTTATCGCTTGTTGTACCTGACCAGACCTTATTTACGGGGTGACGACGTTGCCGACCTCCAAGTGCGACTGTCGCAGCTCGGATTTGATCCGGGCCGCATCGATGGGGTTTTTGGACCACTGCTTCACGACGCCGTGCTCGAATTCCAAACTAACTGTGGCCTCACCGCCGATGGCACTCTCACGCGACGAACACTTCTGGAGCTCCTCCGAGTGACGCCGACGGTCGGTGAACGCACCCTCGTGACGGAACTTCGCGATGGCGCCACCAAGATAATCAAGGATAGCCCTCTCGTAGTGTGGGGGCAGGGGCCGCTGCACGACGCGATTGTGTCGTGCCTTCCCGCTTCACTCGTCGAGCGGCCACCAGCAGAAGCGACTATTGAACTGGTGGCAGCCATGGCAAACAACCAAGGTGCCGCTGGTGTTCTCGTTGTTCTCCCCACGGAGACCGTCGACGGCCTCCAACTCCATTACTGGGCTAGTTACCGTTCGCATTCTCGGCAGGGTGAGCGCCTCGCAAGCTTGGTGGCCGCCTCCCTCACGGCACTAAGTGACGCTCCTCGTCTTTCAGTCGCAGGTATGTCCCTGCCAATTCTTCGAGAAACCAAAATGACCACGCTTCACGTCACGCACGGATCACTTGAGGACACTGATTACCCGTCATACGCCCGGGCCATTGGCCACACCGTGAGTGAATTTTTCCACAGTTGAACGAAGTTCTGAACAAGAACTCACTTCACAAAACCTCAGTAAACATAAGGGTTTCGAACTCTAAAGTGAATCTACACACAACTTTATCCACAGGTTGGGGAAAACTTTAAGGATAGGGTTAGGTTTAAGGTTGAGACTTTGCGTACGTATGCCGTCGTCGAAACGAGCCAAACGAGCTTTGCAGCCTGTCCTCGGTTCACTTGGCCTCGCTCAGCGAGAACCCTTTACTTATTTTGGCTGATGGCGATGTAAATTCGCTCGAGGTCATCGAGGTCTGCGAAGTCAACGATGATGCGCCCATTACGACCTTTTAGATCCACGTGCACACGCGTATTGAGATAATCCTCAAGTAACTGCTCAAGCTCCGCCACGCTGGCGTCCGGTACAGGACGAAGGCGAGGCTTCCCGGGCAACTCGGATGGTGTGGTGCCCGTGGGCTCGAGTGGACGTGGCTCCATGAATACCTTCACAGCTTCTTCAGCGGTCCGTACCGACATTTCGTTGGCGATGATGCGCTGCACCATTTCGGCCTGCGCGGTGGAGTCGGTAATGACGAGCAGGCTACGGGCGTGACCGGCCGAAATCTGGGAGTTTGCCAGAGCCGACTGCGCGGCCTCACCAAGCTGGAGCAGTCGAAGGGTATTGGTGATACTGGTCCGGGCCTTACCAACTCGTTGCGCCACCTGTTCGTGGGTGAGGTTGAATTCATCGATGAGTTGTTGGTAGGCGGCCGCTTCTTCCAGTGGGTGAAGGTCGACTCGGTGCAAGTTCTCAACGACAGCCTGCTCCAGCGAGAGACGGTCATTGACCGCATCCTGCACCAGTACCGGTACTGACGTCAAACCCGCGATCGTGGCAGCTCGCCAGCGGCGCTCACCGGCAATGAGCTCGTAGGAGCCTTCAATTGTTTCGTGAGGACGCACAATGATTGGCTGTAGGACACCTAGTTCTGCAATTGAGGAAGCTAATGCCCGCAGGCTCTCATCATTGAACGACTTACGTGGTTGAAACTGATTCGGGGTAATGAGTGAAATGGCTACCTGACGGAGAGGTCCGGTGCTAACCACCTCATCATCGTCATCACTCGCTCCACCGTCGGGGATAAGCGCACCAAGGCCCTTACCAAGTCCTGACTTTCTAACCATTCATAATCTCCTCTGCTAGTTTCCGGTAGGCCTTCGCGCCACGTGATGTGGGGTCGAAGGTGGTAATTGGCTGGCCATGCGACGGTGCTTCAGCCAATCGAACCGTCCGGGGGATCTTGGTGCGGCACAATTCTTCTGGAAAGTATCGCCCAACTTCAATGGCCACGTCCTGGGCCAAGGTGTTGCGCGAATCGTACATCGTGAGAACCACCTTCGAAATTCGAAGTGTGGGATTGAGGTTTCGACGGACGAGTTCGATGATGTTGCGCAACTGCGTCAACCCTTCGAGGGCGTAAAACTCGGTCTGAACCGGCACCATAATGTCGGTCGCCGCCGCAAACGCATTGATCGTTATAAGTCCCAAGGATGGAGGGCAATCGATGAAGACGTAGTCAAAGTCACCCTCAACCGAATCGAGGGCCCTCTTGAGCCGCAATTCGCGAGAGATTACTGAGGTCAGTTCCTGCTCAACACCCGCGAGGTCAATAGTTGCAGGAGCTACGAAGAGATTCGAGAAGCCCGTTGGCTCGACAATATCGACCATTGGCACATCGTTGAGGAGTACGTCGTAGACCGACCGTTCGAATCGGCGGCCATCGACACCAAGCCCCGTGGTGGCGTTGCCTTGGGGGTCAAGGTCAACGATTAGAACACGCTTTCCCGCCTCTGCCAAAGCGGCGCCAAGGGAAGTCGTTGTCGTTGTTTTACCGACGCCGCCCTTTTGGTTAGCGACGGCGAAAATTCTCATTCCGTTGGCGTCTGCCATGTGCCTCTTCCCGACTTGCGAATTTCCGACACTGCGTCGAACCCCTGCTATTCAACTCGGTTTTCGACGATTCGTCAAGTACTCATGTTTCACGTGAAACATTCACCAGTGGTGCGACGGGATATTAAGGTTCTGGTACTTGATGTTTCACGTGAAACAGACTGAGTGTATTCCTAACGAAGGTGGTAGTGGTTGTTTCACGTGAAACATGTCTGGAATGATATGTTGCCCAATTACATCAACGATGGCTGTTCTCTCGACCTGGCGGCAAAAGATTCATGTCACGCCACTAATGCCCACCCAGAGGTCACCATTATCGTCAGTTTTCATGAGGTTCTCTTCTTCACCCAACGCCCGTTGGGGAGTATGTATGTTTCACGTGGAACACTCACAGGCATGAGCATCAGCTTCGATATGTTTCACGTGAAACAACTGAATTCTCCTCGTCGCACGATCAGGGCTGGTATTCCCGAGTGGCAAGTCAGATCGACCACCCCGATCCATTGTGATCAAAGAACCCCTTCTGCGCCACACGCTTAAGCAAAATTATCTATCAGTGAAATCAGGATTCTCAGACGGCTAGTGATTAACGCTCGACAATCGCTACCAGGGCCCATGGATTCCCGTTATGACTTCTCAATGAATGAGAGCCGGAAACGACGATGTTCCAATAGTAACGAGAAGGAGACCTCCTGGTCTATGTAGTACCTGGGTGGACGCCGTATATCTGCACTTGCCCAAGGATCTTGGTAGTTCCTCCATCGCGGTTCTGAGTGAGGATTGATTAGTGGGCCCGGAACCTCCAGCATTTCTTTGAGATACTTCTCTGCCAATTGTGGGAACTACCTCCTATGACGTAGAAGGCCTCCAATTTGGGCATAGTCCTCTGTCAGTCTTTGCCGACACGATCGAACGAACTTCG
>Ga0136642_1000536_pt1 | contig 19429 bp, 25 predicted proteins | sample LowCatLa1302831Y_FD_115313 | JGI IMG/M metagenome (GOLD analysis project Ga0136642, IMG submission 115313) | Freshwater microbial communities from Lower Cathedral Lake, Yosemite National Park, California, USA - 13028-31Y | ecosystem: Environmental > Aquatic > Freshwater > Lake ... | reverse complement strand
GTAGTAGCAGGAGTAGCAGGAGCAGTAACAGCAGGAGAATTCCAATTAGAAGCAGACGCTCCGCTTTCTCCAAAATCAAAACTGATGTCTTCTTTTTCAAACTCAGGTAAACCCGTGTTTGGGTTAATTGAGCCACGACCACCACGGCGTTTAAGTAACGCTGCCTCTTGAGGTGTGATGTGAGCAAGCACGGTGTCTCTGCCACGCCCCTTGGAGCGTAACACTTGTGCCAATGACGCTAGATCGGTGCCTAACGACTTACTTAATGCTCTGCTCATACTTGACTCCCTGTTTCATCTTTGACCCTCAAAGACGCTGTATTCCATACGTTTTGATTAGCACTTGTGCCACCACTTGGACTATCAACAGATGTCCCCGCATTGCTTGGGTCACCCACCCGTAATGCTTGCGCCAATGCTTGGCTGCCTGGCTGCCCTTGTGTAGAAGATGGTCCTGAATATGTTGCACCACCGTAACTTGCACCGCCGTAACTCGGACTAGGAGCCGTGCTTGATAAATAAGATGGCAATTGCGTGTTTCGTGCAGTTCCAGAACTTGATGCACTAGTAGAACTAGGCGCAGACGTACCAAACAACTTAGACACTTCTTGAGATATTAACGGACTAGCGAGACTTTTTGCTAAGGATGTTAATTCTTTGCTTGTTTTAGCCGCGTCAGGATCGACTTCTACCGGAATCGGTTTACCGTTCTCGTCATACTGAATGTTGCCAAACTCGTCTAATTGATACTTTTCGTCAGCAGCTCCTTGAGCCACGGCGTTAACATCCGGGGGAATTCCTTCGCCGGCACCTTGTTTATCTGCCGGTGCGCCGCCAATTAATTGCCCAGCAATTTCAGTTCCTGCGCTAATTAAGCCGCCTTTTGCTGCGCTTGTTCCTACATTTGAGCCAGACATTAATCCAGAGACTGCGCCGCTCGCCGCGCCAGTTGTGCCTTTGCTAATAATGTCTGCTGTGCCTTTACTAAGATCAGCATTATCAACTAACTCCGATGAGATGTAAGGCGATAAACTCCCGGCTATACCGCCTATTAATGCGCCTGTTAAAGGGTTGCCACCGCTTAATGCCGAGGTCAATGCTCCTTTACCCGCACCTGAAACAAAAGGCGCAATTGCAGCCGCGGTCTCTGTTGACACGCCTGCTGTTTGCAATAGCCCTGCTACGCCACCTAGCGTGTTTGCACCAGATGCCGCAGCCGCGCCCATTTCGCCACTTAGGCTCGACAATTGAGCCGCGGTCATTCCTGTTTCACCAACAAGTGCGCCAGACCCAACACCAATAGCGTCTAATAACGCAGCTCCAGCTCCTCCCGTGACAGCCAACATTCCTGCAATCTGTACTGCATTAATAAACTTAGCATCAATAACACCGCCGCTAGGGGCGGGTTGATTCATGTAAACCTTATCGGCGAGCGTGCCACTTGCGTAGGGAATTCCTGTGTTTGCAGTTGTTGGATTAGACGGGTCTGAAGGGTTTACAAAAAGAAGTTGGTTTTCTGAATTAACGGCTTGAATAGGCGTGTTAACGGTGACTGGTTTTCCAGGCGTTGCAATGACGTTGTATTTGCTGATTGGCTCGATGCCACCACGGGTCAAGATTGCTTGCAAATTACCTTGAGCATCTGCAAACTGGGTAGGCGTTCCCTCATAATTGGCAACTGTTTGCCTTGGCAGATTACTAATGTCATAGTTAGTTTGCGGTGCCTGATTGCCACCCATGACTGGATCAGCAGAGCGTTGCTCTCCCGTAAAGACGTTTACCCAGACAGGAGGACCGCCGCCGCCGGAATCTCCGCCACCGCCAGGGTTTGCGTTGTACATCCAACCTGAGTCTGTTGCATCTGCCATTTTAGTTTTAACAAAATCCGATTTTTTTAGGATGGGGGGAAAGAGTTTTAAATTAAGATACGTTTATGTTCAGGGCAGCAGCAATTTGTTCGTGAATATATAGGTGCGAAGCAACCCAATCGTAAAAATCTTCTTCATTATTGAAGTCAACATCAAGCATATTGAACGGATTATTGAGCGTTAAAAGGCTTGCAAATGACTGATGTTCGTCTTGATGAGCAAGCAACCAATCGTCCAAATTGTCTGTATTTGCGTCTGTAAGTGGGTATGCAGGGACGCGAATGCCCCTATCCATAAAGGTTTCTCGAAATAACTGGTGTTGAACCCCGTTTTCAAACAAGAATTCACCCAATGAGTCTACGTCACCAAACTTCACAATGGACAGGGTTGCCATATTCATTACTTATCAACCTTGGCATCCAACTTATCAAATATCTTCTCTAGCATGGCTTCAATCTTGTTAAATTGAGTTTCCATGTCAGATTTCTTAACATAATTGGTCGGCAAATCAACTTCGATGCGTTGAATGTCGCACTTAAGTTTTTGAACAGAATCCCAAAGTTGTCGGGCAAACCATCCCATAATGCTTAAGGCCGCACCTATACCAATGTTGATAATGTTCTGCCAATCCATGTTTTACCTTAAAAAGGAACACCAAAAAATAATCCATTTCCCACAAAGGGTGCACTAAAATTCCATCCAGTATTGTTGCTTACATTGGTTGAAGTAGTGTTTGCATACCAAATTAAACCAGGAGTAGCTTTTGAATCTTTAATGCTTAAATAATTAACATTTATTACGCTGCTACCGATGTAATTTATTGTTGCCTGTGTGCCTGACGTACTTGAATTAAACGTCACTAAATTGCCTGAAGTTCCATTAACCGTAAAGTTTGAAACGGTTGTTGTGGTGCTTGACGGTAATGTAATGGTAGATGGCTGCACTGTGTTTGCAATGTTGGCAAACGTATTTGCACCCGTAATGACTAACGCACCCGCACCGCCTTGGTTGAGCGTGGGGTATGAAAACCCGCCGCCAGCAAAGGTCTTGCTTGACGCAGAGGCCATGCTGATTGTGCCTGACCCGCTAGTGGTCAGGTTAGTGCCAGATGCCGTAAAAGTTGCACCTGCCACGGTCATTGTGCCGCCGTTAAACGCTATTGATCGAACGCCTGAACCTGTGGATGAAAATAATCCCATAGACGCTGTTTTAGCGTTTAAATTAAATGTTCCTAGTAACAACGTAAATGTTTTTGTGGCTTCGAGTATAAATGCATCTGCAAGCGTAACAGTAGTGGATAAATTATTGATTGCAATTGCAGAATTAACATTAAAAGTCACCCCCGCAGACGTAATTGTTTGAGTCTTGTTGTACCCACTAAATGTAAAGTTACCTGAGAGTGATGTTATTGCAGACGATAATGTAAAGTCTCCATAAATGACGGGAGATTGACCTGTGCCACTAAACGTCATTGGTAACGTGCGTGTTGACGCATTTAGCGTTCCCATCGAAGCAGAACCAAAGTTTATATTTGCGCCTGAGTTTAGCCCAGCATTTTCGATAATCGCCATGTCTTGCGGTAGTGGGTAATTAGCAAGCGCAGGAGTGCCTCCAGACGTTAATGCCCAACAGGTCGAAGTATGCCAACTGCCGCCCGCAGCTAAACTCCAATATGCAGTTTTGGGCGTAGCCAATGTGATGTTTGTGTTGTTACCACAATTACCGCCAGTTGCTACAGTTAATGGTGACGCTGCACCCTGAAAGTTAATATCACGAAAATCAACATATCCATTGGTGACAAAAGATGCGACAGTCAACGTAACTTGAGTACCGGGTGAAGTGCCTTGTATACTTGCCCTCCCGTTTGCGCTGCTGGCTCCGTTAATAGTTAACGTGCCAATTGTGTTATTACCCGCAAAAGAACAAGCAAAAGTACCACCTGCTGTAACGGTAGTATTGGTCAACGAATTAAACGTGTTGCCACCGTCACCAATAGCAAAACTGTTGCTGCCTTTTACTACGTTGTAATACGTTAAACCGCCGCCTAAAAAGTTGCCAGCCGCAGCCGTTAACGTAATAGTAGATGTACCCGCATTGACCGTTAAATTTGTTGCTGCTAAAGCACTCCAACTCGTACAAGAAATAGCAGATGAGCCAAGCGTAAGCGAGCGAGTTAATGCGCCTGTACTTGAAAATGCGCCTGTTGTTAAATTAAAATTGGCTGTTGCAAATGCACCTTGCGTAACTGTAAATACGCCCGTTGTTGTTAAAGCAGAGCCTAGTGTCCACCCGCCACCTGCGCCATTAAATGTAATTACGTTTGCCAACGAAACGCCGTTGGTTGTAATCGTAAACCCTGTTGTAGTTGCCGCAAACGTGATGGCAGACGTTGTTGTCCAAGTGACGTTCGTTGCAGCTAAAGTCATGCTGCCATAAATTGACCAAGCGGCAGACCCCGCAATAGTCACAGCACCTGAGGCAGGTGCGCCAACAGTTACACTTGCACACAAAGGTGCAGTTAATAGCGTAACCGTGTAAAGCGTTGCGTTTGAAAGATTATTAAAAATTACGTCATCAGCAGACGTAGGCACAGATGCACCACTCGCACCACCAGAAGTAGCAGACCAATGGGTTGTCGTTGCATCCCAGTTGCCAGAACCACCAACCCAATATCTAGTAGCCATTATTCAACCGCCGTAACAATAGCGTACCAATTATTAAAACGATCAATTTCAATTGTATTAATTTCATCCGCAGTCAAACCGTTGATGTATTCAGGTGTGCCAACAATTGCATCACGAAATTCGTAACTCTCATACGTTGCGGTGAAGTTAATTGACATAGACCCGTCAGGGTTGGTAACGGGTAAATCGCTAACAATAATCGGAGTAACCATGATTACACCTGTGTTGAGCCAATTGCATAATAATTTGTGCCGTCATAAAACATACTTATTACAGACGCTTTGTTACTTGTTCCCGACCATGTTGCCCCAAGCCAATACAAATTGGCTGGCCAATTGATTGTTTGCGCCGTGACTGGCGCAGCAATAAACAATTGCAAATGCGATACACCTGTTGGAGCTGTAAACGTGTAAGTAATTGTGCCAGTAGGAGCGGCTTGCAATTGATAATTACTGGTTGTCCAATTAATAGTAATTGCACCTGTTGTTGTTGCGTTATTGACTTGATTGTTAAACGTAATAGTTTGTGCAGACAAAGTTGTAAACGCACCAGTCGATGGAGTGATTGCTCCAATAGGTGTGTTGTCAATTGACCCACCAGTAATAACTGTGTTGCCGGAGCTTTGTGAAACAACAGTCTTTAACATGATTTATAGCCCATCCCCGTTGGTCACATAAATCGTAGCGTTACCGCTTGCCGTGATTCCTGTGAAATAAGCAAAAGGCACAAAGGTCAACACCTCGTCTGTGCCTGGCAACAAAGGAATCGCCGCACCCGTGCTTGTGACAACCGTGGCGTTAGATGTTGCTTGAGCGGCTGTTGTGCCAACACCAAGAAACACCAACACGTTGCCAGCGTTGATAATTCGGTATTGATTGCCACCAAGAGTGGTAGCCAAGGATTGAACGGGAGTCGGCGCAGTCGCTGCTGCCGTAAAGACAACCGTGTTTCCTAGTGGATGAAATGCTGCGGATACGCTCATGGTTTTACCTCTGTTGGTGCAAGCACCCAAGTTTGTGTTGATTCATTCCAGACGTAATTATTACCGTCAGTTGGATATGGAACTGGCGGTTGCCACTCCCAAGTGGGTGCTGAAATTACCCATGATGGATACGGTTGTGGTGCGTAAAACACATCGTTTACAGAATCGTAGGTGTAACCAATACCTGCGTAATTTCCACGCAACGCTCCGCCACCATCAGGTTGCCCGTCTTGACCATAATGGACACCGCCTCTGGTGTTGTAAGAAGTCTGCCACCAAGTGCCAGGGGACGTATCCACAAACGTATCAAAGAATGATGCGTCAGCCACGATGACTTCTAGAACCAAGCCGTTTAAAACTTTTGCGTAATTTGACATAATTATTCTCAAGCGTTGTAGGTTGAGGACGAAGTGAAGGTATGGATGGTGTAGCCACCCGAAGATGTCACCGTACCGCCTGTGCCACGTTGCGAGCCAACATAGCTGATAATTACAATGCCTGAACCTCCTGCACCACCTGCGTTACTTGAAGTATTACCGGATGAACCACCACCTCCGCCACCCGTATTTATTGAACCTGCTGTTCCAGCTGAAGCGCCACCACCATTACCACCAGTGCCACCACCACCTGCGCCTCCAGCACCACTAGCCGTATTTCCAGCACCACCACCTCCACCAGCATACGTTACGCTACTACCCGTTATGCTGCTTGCAGTTCCCGCACCGCCCGGAGCGCCTATAGTTCCGCTGGAAGTTCCACCAACAGCACTAGCACCGCCACCGCCGCCTGTACTTGATCCAACTCCTGTTCCGCCAGCAAAACCTTGTCCAGAAGTAGCTGCTCCCCCGCCGCCGCCACCACCGCCGCCGCCAGAACCGCCAGAACCGCCAGTTGGATTTGTAAGTTGATTTCCGCCATAACCTCCGCCAATTGCTGTGGCAATACCGCTTATGACAGAGTTTGAACCTTGCACTCCGTTATTATTTCCTGCAACCCCACCAGCACCACCAGCACCAATAGTGATGGTGTATGCCGTACCAAAAGAAAAAGAAATTGAAGATGCAAGCAATCCACCAGCACCACCGCCACCGCCACTAGAAACTGTAGCGCCAGAACTGCCCCCGCCACCGCCACCCGCAACAACTAGGTAATTAACAGAGTAGTTTCCAATTGGATTGCTTAAAAATCCAGAATAGCAAAGCCAACCTTGTGTTGAATCAATGTAAACAATTGATACCGCTTCACCCGATGCATTCAAAATAACATTGCTTGCACTAGCGTTAATCTTGTTGCCGTTGGGGTTAATTGTAAAATTGTTGGTTGCAAAGGTGCGAGCATAATCAACAAACGTCATGTAATCACCCGCAACAGGTGATGCAGGAAGCGTAACAGTCACCGCACTAGACGTTGTGTTAACGGGATAACCGTTTTTACTTGAACCGGCAAAGTTTGACGTTTGAGCCGCCGACCAAGAAAATCCACCCGGCAATACCGGGGTTTGGCTTGTCCATCCTGTGCCGTTAGAAGTCAGCACGTTGCCTGATGTGCCAGGCGTTGTTAGCCCTGTGCCACCATAAGCCGCTGACAAAGCCGCTGACAAACTTGTGAGCGTCGCATTAGTTAAAGTAACATTCCCAAGCGTTGTAACAGTTGTTCCAAGCGTGACGGAAGTATTCCCAACAACTGCGGGAGTGGCAAAATTACTGTCTAAATTTGACAGCGGAATAGTTGTTGCTGCCGTAGCAAAAGTATAGGGAACACCCATTAGAACCTCACTCTTAGTTCATGTTCAAATTCAAATCCGTTGTAATAAAAACCTGGACTCGATGATGTTACTGTTATTCCAAGGTATTTTCCATACATGGAAGCATCAGTTTTAAATAACTCATAGCCAACAGTTGCCCACCCGATTACAACATTTGAATTGTTAGACCAATTGATAATTTGAAGATTATTGTTTGTCCAACTAACTGTGCTTGTTAATGTATAAGCGGGGCTTGCTTGGTTTTCAGAATCAACGGTTGCTTGCAATGAAACAGGACTTGTTGGTGTTGACGTTGCCTCAATCCCAATCTTTAACGCTTGCTTAGTACGAATTGGGTCAGTCATTGGCAACAAAGCAGTCTGCACTCGTGATGTAATGGTTGCCGTAGCATTACCATACAGTTGGTACAAACTGGTGCCTGATGTCCCAAACATTGTAATTAAACCTGCAACTGGGACAGACGTTACAAACCCAAGCGCATCATCTTGCGAAGTAATAAACCATTTTTTATCAAAGAACACGGCTTGTACATACCGATACGAAAGCGTAAATATTGCATCGTAATATCGAAAATTAAATGCCGCACACAAGATATTATTTAACAAGACTTGACCCGCATAAATTGTGTAACTAAAGTCAATGTTAGGAAACATCCCATCTAAACCATCTGACAATTTAGATGTAGTCGAACCTACCAACGCATAAATCCCATAGTCGTTTAAAAACAACACAGAGCGAAAATACGGAAAAATTGCGTACGGGCGTTTGCTACCCACAGACGCAGACACGTTGGTGTTTGTAAAAATGGTTACGCCGGTGGTATCAACTCGTACATCAGAAAACACGTTGATTGAATCGTCACCAAAAATGTACAAAAAGTTATTGGCTGACAAAATCTGTTGAATGTTGCCGTGCAACGTAGAGTCTGTCAGAACAAAAGACCCAGCTGACACACTTGTAAAGTCCGAGTAGCTTCCCGCAGCAGAATAATAAATAGTCCTACCGGCAGCAATAAAAACACGGCCACTAAAAGAAGCAATACCGCAATTGATATTGCTGTTAACAATTCCTTGAAGTACAGCACCTGAACCTCCTCCACCGCTTACGGTCACCACAAGGTTGGCAGCATTGGTGTAACCAGCGCCTGGGTTGGTCATTACAATTGAAAACACAGCATTGCCTCGCAATACCGCAGTGCCAGCTGCCCCTGCGCCACCACCTCCTGAAAAGGCAACAACGGTGTTTGCAGAATTGGTGTATCCAGTACCGCCAGAAATTACAACCGCCGATGCCGTGCCATACGCAAAGGTCACCACGCCAGCAATCGCCGTAGCACCCGATCCACCGCCACCAGAAATCGTGACGGTTGGGGGCGGGGTGGAATAACCTGTTCCTGCGTTTTGCAAAGATACTAGTACGACAGTATTTGCTAAAACTGAAGTAGTTGCGTTAGCTTGGATGCCATTAGTGTCGGTTGGTGCACCGATCACAACCGTGGGGTTACCTGTATAACCAGAGCCGCCGTTAGTGACTGCAATGATGCCTACAGAGCCTACAGACACTACGTTATTTCCATCCCAAGTAAAGTAACCCTTGTATGGATCAAGAATAAGCATCCGTTCGTTTTTCCATTGGCTTGTTACCATAGCCGCATTAGTAAACGTGCCTATTACCGCAACATTGCCTTTGGCTTTAGTAGTAAGGTTGTAATACTCAGCCCGACCATCAGCCTCAAACGCAATAATATAATCCGTCACTCCAATATTGCATGACGTTAGGTGCGTAACTGTATTTGCCCAAACAACAGCATTTCCTGCGCCATCTTTAGCAGTAATGTAGTTAGGGATAATTCTCAGGTTGCCGTAGCCAATAGGTTGTGCGTTCTCAACCCACGAAAACTCATTTTCCTCGATGGCCGTGCGATTGGATTTGGTGTTAAGCCCTTTAAATTGCTTAACAACTTTGTAACTTTTCTTTTGCTCTGCCGCGGCCATGATTAGTACGGGCTACTGTAAGCGGACGGAATCCTGCGAGTAAAGACAGAATTCAAAATGCTTGTGGCTTGCTTGAGATACTCTTGCTTATAAATCTCCGCTTCACCAAAAGACTGTTCGTAATACTTAGCTAAATACGCCGCATAAAACTTAGGCGCACTTGTGTACGGGTCTTGGATAGAATCTGCAATCGTTGGCGTAGTCAACAATAATGGTTGTGGCAAGATTACCGTATCAATTTCAAGTTGATACACTTGATCTGGAATTGGTCCGATATAGATTGTGTTCTGGCCATAGATTGAAAACGCAGCAGGGCGGCCAATGTTGTTTTGCCAAAACCGCAGCCTGGCGTTAAAGTCACTCCAAGACAAATAGTCTAGCGGCACCCGCGAATTACCCCAATACAAATTGATATTTAAAATATCAAGTGTGTTTGCGCCTTGTGGCATTGTGGAATACGGTATTTGTTCAACATTACCAACATACGTTAAACCGCAAGTACCATCTGCAAATTGGGTGCTTGGTGGATAATTTGTTGTCCCCGAAGGATAGGCCGGAGCTGTTGTTCCGCTTGTTCCTGCCAATGTCACTTGATAAACAAAAATGTTGCTAAACACAAATTGGTTTAGAGTGCAGGGAGTGCTCGCAGCCCAGGCAACAGGATTCGTGGCGGTTACGTCATTAAGCGTATTGGCTACTGGTGCGGGGGATTGAGTGACTTGGATAGTACGCAAACAGCCAGTATCTCTAACCGTACGCTGACGGGCAGAGTTGATGTAATCTGTTAGCTGCTGATCCGTGTAAAAATTTGCATTGGCATCATGCAGCAAACGTCTAACTTCGGTAATGTATCCCGATAAGTTTTGCGACATTTACTTTCCATAATCTTTAAGCTGCTGACAGGACTTTTCCCCCGCGAGATTTTACAACCTCTAGGGGTACTCGTTCCACGACCGGGGATAAGGAATCGTTCTTCTTGGGCGGTTGGTCAGTAAACTGCCACTTGGACATCCGGTCTAAACCTTCATCCAAATCATTGGCAGTTTTAATCCAACCAAGCCGCGCCAAATACGGTTCTTTCTCTGCATCTCCATAACCAAAAACGTGTTTGGCAACTTCAAGCGGCACTTCTACCGTTTCGCCTTTGCCAAAAGTATAGAACTTGCCGGCATAACCGTCTTTCAATACTTTGTCAGAATGATTGGTTACAAAGATGTTCATAATTAGAAACCCACTACTTCACCAAACACAGCAATGTCAACAGTATTAGCGTTGCCAGAAGCGGTGTTTACATTAACGTACAAAGCAGACGTAGTGTTTCCCGACACAGCGGTGTTTGCACCGTAAGCACCGTTGATTGTTAAATCTTGGAAACGAGCCGTTGCGCTAACCGTACTAAGCACCACGTTAGCCACTACTGCATTGCTGATGTTGCCATCATTGCTTGTAGTAATTGATACGTTGGCTGACGCAATAGAACCAGTCGGGTTTTGAACAGTAATACGTCTAATAATCACACTACCTGAATTTGCTACGGTTCCACCGTTTGTCAAACCACCCCCAAGCAAGGGGATGGCAATAACAGCGTTACCGGCGGTGTTAAGTGCCGTAGTACGAACAAGTGCCACACGCCCATAGCCAAAGCTATCAAGCGTTAGTTGACCTACTGAATCTGGATTTGCCATTTCAGTTCCTCAACTGTTGTAAGTGCCGCTGGCAGCTTGACCACCATTGACCGTAGCCAAAGTAATCGTAGTTGCAGTAGCAACAATCACGTTTGCACGCACGTTAACACCATCAGAAATCAACACACCGCCAGCATTGTTGGCAATAAGAGTTGAAAAAGTAGATGGTGTCGCGCAAGCAGTATTGGTGTTGTAAGCCGATACCGCTTCAATTGTGACGTTTGCTGTAGGGAACAACAAATACGTTCCAGCAGGAATAACAACAGTGGCGTTGTTTGCTGTAACAGTAGTCAGTTGCCAGTAGGCACCAGGGGTGTTGGTGCTTGCGTTTGCGAGGACAATCTTATTTAGACCGAGAGCCATGACTATTTCTCCTTAGATAGAAATTGAGTTATAGCCAGAAACACGGGTCATCGACTTGGGCTTGGTAGAAACCAATTCCGCAATCATCAGCACCGCACCAACGTAACCAATTTGCCAGTTAGGCAAAGTTGATTCAAAGCCGGTGAACACAAACGAACCTTGTTCGTGAATGTACAGGTTGAGATAATTGCTGTTGATGAAGTAGACCGTACCTTCAGGACAGTATGGGTCTGGATAGATTGGCACACCGGCAACCATCAAAGCGCGGAAAGCCGCTTGAGGACCGTTATTATCACCATCAAACCCGTGACCTGGGGTAATGACATACTGTTCTTGGCCAACATAATCTTGCGCCAAAAGCGTCCAAGTTCCAAAACCGCACACACCAAAAGTAGGCACTTCTGCGCCGTTTTTGACGGTGCCTGAAATGTACTGAAGAATGTTTTGACGGGTTGGGTTGACGCTACCGGCTGCATAAACCTTTGACTTCCACCAAGTGTAAGTTGTGCGGTTGATGTTGCCGTAAGTTGTCAGGTTTGTGCCATCGTCAATTGCGCCTGGCAAACCAATAAACTGTTGAGTGTTGGTGTAGTTGGTATACAAGGCCGTGGCCATTGCGTCCATCATCACGTTAGTCGCATCATTCATACGAGCTTCGATCAGAGGAATAATGGCGTAGTCTTGTTGAACCGCACCTTCCATACCGAGGAATGGAACTGGGGCAATCATCAACTTCAAGTTGAATTCAGCGTTAAAAGCACCTTGCTGAACTGATGGCTGGTTAAATGAACCAGAGTAATCAGACCATTGGGCGTTTACAAACTGTGCACCTTGAACTGGGACTGTGACTTGGCTCACACCACCTGAAGCCTGTTGACTGTTTGCAATCAAAGCGGCCATAAGGGGGGTTGAGTTATAAAGCTGTACCACAAGTTTGGGGATAAACGCCCGTCTTGTGACATAGGTAAGCTCGTTGTATTGTGCGCTACCTGATGCTGGTAAAATTCCGCCGCCTATAGGCATAGCAGGCTCCTTTGATTAAAAAAAATTATCCCCAACATTAAAAATTAAACACCAATAGGTCTACGACCTTGGTTCCTAATTTCTTGCAATGCAGCAGCCGCTTCGTTTCGCGCAGCACCTTGAGGATTTTTCCAATACTTTGACAAGTCAAACTTGTTAATCATGTTGGGATTATATCCAGATGGGGTGGGTGTTGCAGCTTGCTTCATCCATTCCCAATGCTGTGCAGCCGTGTCGTGGCTAGTAATACCTTGCTCAAGCATAATTTTCTCAATAGCTTGAACATCTTCATCTGACTGAGCTATGCCGCTCTCTTTTAAAGACCGGCGTTTACGATCAAGTTGCTCGCGGATTTCTTTCTCATGCAGTTTGTTTTCCAATTGCATGACCCGCTGTTCCGCAGCGTTAACCTTGTTCTCTGTGTAATCTTCAAGCTGTAACTCTGGGATCACCATGTCAGGGTTAATGCGCTGCGTCATTCGCAAAAATTCTTTGCGTGTAGCAGGATTGTCGGCCAAACGCTTGGCTAAGTTAGCCAGCTCATCGCGCTGTTCAATTGATACGTCTTCTAAGCTCATGTTTATCCCCTAGTTACTTAGATGACTTTCTTGGTATCGCCTGGGCGAGACAAGTTCATCATGTTTTTGTACCCTGCTTTCACAGAGCCGGTTAGACCACCAAACTGTGAATAACGGGGCGTGTTAACAATTTGCCCATGTTTCTGGTTGTTGTCGGTGGGATTGCGTGGAGCCGAGGCACCGCGTGGCTTGAATAAATCCATTTTGATTCCTTTACATAGGTGGCGGCATACCGCCGCCTGGTGGTGGAGGAGGCATACCTGGTGGCATACCGCCTGGAGGTGGAGGCATTCCGCCCGAAGGTTTTGGCATTGGGGGCGGCGCACCGGGTGGCATCATGCCTGGCACTGGAGGAGCTGCTGACATGGCTTTTGCTTCTGGAGACGCGCCACCGGCTTGCGGCAAAGATTGCAATAGTTGCAAAATCTCTGACTGTTGCAATTCGTTGGTTTTTGCTTTACGTTGACCAAGGATGCTAGAGGCTGTGCGAATGGCAGAAAGAACTTTTTGTCCTTCTGGGCTTTCGCTACCTAGAGCTGGCAAACTTTGCTCAAGCAAATCCATTGCCATACCCACGTTAATGAGTGCTGCCTCGCGGTTGCCCATTTTTGGTTCGGGCGTTGACATGGGTGCTGCCATCGGGGGCGAGGATGGTTCTGACATTCCTGCCTGGCCTTCTGGAGTCGGAGGTACGCCGCCTGGAGTGGCAGAATCTTTCTGACTTTTCATTAGTGCCATTAACTGATCTGGTGGGACAGCCATGTCAAATTCCTAAGTAATTTTCGACAGAATAATCCTCTGTACGAGTTTGTCAAGAGGAGGAGTAATTTTTTTGGTTCCCGACCCTCGGCAGGACTTATCGGCTACACGATAATCTTAGGGTTTAACCCCTAAAATTACTTGCGTGCTTTACGGCCTTTACGCGATTTACGCATAGTGCACTCCTTGAAGAATGACGGCCACCAAATTTTAGGGAAGGCAGCCAAACCCTTTTATACCCTGAACAGGTATCTTTCTTAACCTCTTACCGCCCTGCCATAATTGCGCGGAGTGGTATTTCGGTCAAAACTTTTAGTTGATACACGATACTGCAAATTTGGACTTTGTTCACCACGTTTTAATGACTCTGTAGTGACTCGCGGCTGGTCTGCCTTGGGCTGTACATTTGTGGCCATTATTATCCTTTCTTAGCTTCTGGTTCAGGTTTGGGCTGTGAGGCCTCCTTCTCCATGCGCCGTTTCAATTTGTCTTTCAACAATTGTTTCATCGGAGGCTCTAGCATATCAAGTAAGGATTCTTTGTCAATAGCTTGAGCTTTAAACAAACTAAACGCTAATTCTTTAGTATCTTCCGTAAATATTGGCGAGTTGGAATGAGCATCAACTTTCACCACAAAATCACGGGTAAATTGTTCAGCAATAAAGGGCGTACCTTCAGTGTCTTTGAAGTGCGTGGGGTCGTAGACTTGCATCAATTTAAGATAAAGTGTTGCTACTTTTTCCAGACTGTCTTCAACAATGAGGGCACGTTTCTTAGCGCGACTTGAACCCAGACGGGCAAGCTGACTGGCATGGCCTGAAGAGCGCACACCGGATTCACCTTTACCGGAAAGCACATTGCTAATCCCAGAGACCTCTGAGAACATGGTGTCAATTTCGTGTGTGACTTCCCAAAGATTGGACGGCATCTCTGGTCCCATGCGCTCTGCTTTTGCGTTGGGCATATCACTTGCAAGCAAGCCGCCGGCACGGTTTAGGGCAAAGTTCTTTTCGTCTAGGATGCCAGTAAAGCCGGTCAATGAAGTTGGAGGCGAGACTTGTTTGGATAACAGGTCAAGAATCTCAGTCATGCGATTGTTACGCAGAGCTTGCAAGAGCATAAGCTTTTGCGCTTCTGACTGTCCCCAGAAATAATCGTATTGGGGATTTGGGCAGATTTGGACGAAAGGACATTCGCCTTTAAGGAAGAGCGAGGAGCCTGGGCGGTCATAGATAATAACGTCAGGCGATGCAATTGTGACCACTTGGTAGTCCATTGTTTCATCGTTCCAGACCCATAACTCATTCATCTCAATAGTTTCTTCGGCAAGTCTCGCACGGTATTTATTCATACCGTACAAGTCCATATTGACTTGTCCGTAGATAGTTGGGTTGGTAGCTGACATGACAATACGGGCTACCCCGTCTCCACCCTCTGCCCCATCGTTGCTAGTGTTCTTAATGTTGCCCGTCACACGATCAACAATCTTTTCACGCTTAGGGTGTGAATACAACCGAGCAAATAGTTCGGAACGGGTGATGTAGTACCGCTGGCACATTGCTTCTTGGCGATCAACGTAAGGTGTGTCTTCACGCAACACGCCCATCGCACCTGGCTCAATCATGTAGGGATGAATCCCTTGGTTGTAAATCAGTTTTACAAAGGTGGTGTTATAGACCAACGCCCAAGTTAGCGCAGTAGAAAAGACTTGGTCAGCATTGGAATTCATCCACTCATCGTTTAACGCCATAGTCAAGCGTGGAGCTTTACGATGTTCATATTCTGCAACAGAAGCCCCCACGTTAATTGAAAACCGTGTGCTTTCTGCGGAGTAAAGAAACGAGGTGAGCTGGTCGAGGTGAGGGTGAATCTTGTTGAAGTATGCAGGAGGCTCTTCTGGCCCCGCACCAAACAAATAATAAGACCGGAGTGTTCCGTAGTCGGCTTTGCGTTCTTCACGCGAAACCATACACTTTTCCATCAGGTCAAGATAGAAACTCTCGCGCTCATCATTGTTTGGTGGGATACGCATTATGTTTTGATCTTCAGGTTTTGTGGATCTTGCATTGTCGCACGGGGATCAACCCTTGGCCCTGATTGTATGCCGGCTGCTTGTGGTGTCAAGCCTGGGGACTCATCTTTTACAGGTCTAGCAAACTGTCCCGACAAGACCGATTGCATATTCATGCCTTGGAAACCCCCGCCCCAGATCGCTGAATCGCCGGCACGGGCTTCTTGTTGCTGCGGCGCGGCTGGCTGTTGGGGGGTTTGATTTTTTCTTGGGCGGCCACGCTTTTTGGGCGTTGCGTACTTTTCCGCTTCTGCGTATTCTTTCTCGGTGAATTTGTTGTTGCGCTTGAGGTAACCGGCTTGGTTCTCTCCTTCACGGGTGGACTTAATGTCTGACATTCCGAATTCGGCTGCGAGACTATCAAGGTGTTTGTCTGCGGCTTTGGACTTGGCCGAAACAAAGCCTGGGCTTTTAAGAAACACTTGTAAAACCAGTTCATCACCGCACCCCTCTGGGCAATTAGGTTCAAAGCCTTCAAAAAAGCCATGTTCCTGACATTTGTAATCTCTAAGTATACGAGCCATTATTTATCCCCTATCAAGTTGGTCGGCAAGACTATGGTCGTAGTCTGCCTTGTTAACAATTCCTAGCTTCATTTTGATCTCGCCATTGACTACTTGTAATCCATACCCACGGGCAAGGCGTGGTTTGGCAACCTTTCGGTATTCTGTGAATCTAGTGTTGTCCCAGTTCTGCATAACCGCAATTTCGCCCTTCTTCCAAGAAATATAGGCTTTTGAGACTCTAATCTGCACATATTCGGTCATGGGCATCAATTCTTTCTGAAAAACGTCTGTCAGGGTTCGTAAACTGATTCCTGCGACCTCTGCAAACAGTTTGAGCGATATTCCACGGTTATCATCGGCAATAAAGCGTTTAATGATGCGTAAAAGCTCAACTCTAGTGATGGTTGTTGGACGCACCGTATATTCCTATCTGCTTTAAGTAATCAGACACGTTTCTACCCATTGCGACCTCTTCAGGGGTTAACTCCTGTTGTTTTTTAGAGACATCTTTAGAAATACGTCTGCCAATGAGCTGTGGCTGGACTTGTTCGGCATAGGCAGCCGCGGCCAAGGCAGAAGCGATCACCCGATCATCTTTATTGCGCCCAGAAGCCTCAATTGAGCCGCCATCACGGGTCACAGTCTTCATTTCCTCAATGGTATCCATATCCCAGATGTCCATCATGTTGCGTTCAAAGTAATCCTTCATGTACGTCAACATTCTTTCTTTGGTAGCCGAGGTTGTGAGCCAGCCCATGCTCTGAGACAAGCCACCGAGGCTGTCGTTCTTGCGCCAGATGTAAGAGGTCATGCTACCGAGCACGTTCATCAGGTCTGTACCCATTTGGTTGCCCATGTTGGAGGCTAGACGCTTGAGATTGCGTAGTTCGTTGATCACAGCTTGACCTGGACCATTGACTTCAAGGTTAAGGGTGGAATTCTTGTAAGCACCCGCAAGATGAGCGATCACCCAAGCGTATTGGTAGGTATTCATTTCCGAGGTGGCAAACGCCGCCACTTGTTCCAAGCCATCGGAATACGCACGATACACCTGTATGCAAAATCGATCAGCCCAATCACTAGAGCCATAGGCAGGATCAGCACCAATAACGTAATAAGCAGTATCGATAGGCTCCTCCCATACTTTAAGTGAGGCAAGACGTTCAGTTGATTTAAGTACGGAGGTGTCTTGGAAGTTTGCTCCAAAGGAGTATCGGTAATAATCGGGTAATCGTTTCTTGGAGGCCTTAGCAGCATCGGTGCACCTTGCATTAGAAAAGAAAGATGTTCCTGTCATGACAAAAGCGTAGTCTTCAGTAGGCGGGAATTCTTGGTACATCAAAGAATCGTCTTTGATCCCTTCAAAAAGTTTCCAACGCCACCACGCAATTTGGCGCGAATTGATCTCCACGCCGTAGAGTTTCTTAATGTCTCGCACCCATTCTTTTTCTTCACCACTTAGTCTGCCATCCCAATAGACTTTGTAAGTCTGACCAAGAGGATCAAGTGAATACAACTCATTGCGCCACCACCCACAAAAAATAGCTCTCTGCGTACGCGCTCTCTTACTAGTGGTATACATGTCGTGGAACATATTGAATCCACGGGCAGTAGACTCAAAGATGTACATCCGCATTGGGTTGGTTTCAGCCAAAGATGCCAAGAGAGAGGCCAACCCTTCTTCATCACCCCATGAGCTAGTCTCTGTCCCATGTAAGAATGTAATAGCTTTGCCACGGCCTAATGTCCCCTTGCTTCTAGTACCTGCCACTTGATAAAACAATCGACTGCGGTTCTTTAAACTCATCTGGGTGCGGTTATGCGCCAGAACCGGTATCTTGTACTCTTTTGGCAACCCCTCCATGTACATCGAGAGCGTTGACCTAAACATATCCCGATTCTCTTCAGTATCAGTAGTCAAGGTTCCCTGAAGACCAGGGTTAATAAAGTGCCAATAAAGATCGAGCGCAAGTGCGATAGTGGTAATCCCTAACTGTCTGCCTTTGAGAATGGTAAAGAAGTGAATGTCTTCTTCCAACCCTTTAGCAATCTCGCCCATCACATAGGTCTGGGTGCCTAGCAAGTTATCCATCTTGCGTAAGCCCTGCTCTTTAGTCTCGATCTTGAGTTGCTTACAGAAGTTGTAGAACTGTTGCAGATTAAATGCGGCCATCTTGTTCCCAGTTCGCTATGTTGGCGCACACACGTTTATCTTTTGCACACGCAATTAACTCTTTGTACATGTTCTCAGAATACTTTTCTTTCCATTCTTTAGCCAACGCAATCTTCTGCTTCTTGGTTCTGCAAGCTAAAGCACGTTGCATCTGAGTCATCAGGTTTAAACGAGTCTCTAATAACCTCGCCTCATGTGATGTAGCCAAGGATAACCTCCGCGGCCTTGATCACCTTCTTGTCTCCAGGCTCTGCGACCTTATCCTCAATGTAACCCTTTAAATCTTCAATAATCTCCTCCAGCCGCGCACGCATTAAACAATCCACAAAGTCGCAAGCCAACATCTCGCCATTATCAACAACGTGGTAATCAGCCATTATTGTTTAACCTCATTGTATTGAGCAATCACCGCCTTCAAGTTCTCAATCTCACTCTGCGCCTGGTTCATCATCTTCGTACTCTCACCATGCACCCGCATAAGCTCCTTAAACATATCCATCTTGCTCATCGCCCACACACGATCCAAATACTGACGCTTAAACGCCTCATCAGCAGTCTCCACCAGTTGATCAATCACAGCAGCCCCGTTCATCATAAGATTCTCCATACCCTTATCCCACCATCTTGTTTACGAGCAGAAAACTTCCAACCCAGTGCAATATAAGCACGGTAGTTAGCATTGTTAATAGTCGGTAACTTACCATCTGCAACAAAGAAACTATCTCCTACATCCATATCCTTGTAGGGATATGTGTATCTTCGTATCTTTGTAGTCAATGGTACATCTTTCTCAATACCCAGTATATCTGCCATGTACATCTCCCTGTATATCGGGATGTTAGCATAAACACGTTTTTCTTTTGGGGGGATGAAGGGATGGTGCACCCCCTCACCCATACTCAAACCCAAGCCAGTGCCCTGGCATCGATCGAGCTACGCTGAATTGCATAGCTATGCATCTATATTCTATGTGCCCATT
>Ga0136642_1000535_pt1 | contig 19481 bp, 26 predicted proteins | sample LowCatLa1302831Y_FD_115313 | JGI IMG/M metagenome (GOLD analysis project Ga0136642, IMG submission 115313) | Freshwater microbial communities from Lower Cathedral Lake, Yosemite National Park, California, USA - 13028-31Y | ecosystem: Environmental > Aquatic > Freshwater > Lake ... | reverse complement strand
CGACCCGCCGCCTGGTGTACAGGCATACACAGCGCTGATTCAGGGGTACGCCCGAGTGGACGACTTTGCGCGTGTTGCTGTGCTTCTGAAAGAGATGCGCGCTGCTGGTGTGCCACCCAATGTTGTCACCTTCAGCATCCTCGCCGACGGCCTGGTGCGATTGGAGCGCCTAGATGAGGCTCGTGAGGTGCTTCTGCAAATGGCGGCGGAAGGGGTGGTGCCCAACACTGTGACTTACAACACCCTGCTGCGCGGTTTCGCCGCCACGGGTCGCCTGCTTGACGGTCTTCGCATGCTTTCTGTCATGACTGCTGCGGGCGTGCTTCCGTCCGGGCGGACCTTCAACACGTTGCTCTGCGCTTGCGCCCGAGATGGTGATATGGGAGCTGCAGAGTCGCTGATGAAGCGTATGCGCGAGGCGGGCCACGCGCCTGACGTGGTGACCTACACAACGTTGATCACTGGCTACGACAGCGTGGGGGACATCGACGCAGCTCTTGCCTGCTTTGCAGAATTGCAGGATGCACCACACCTCGTCATTGACCGCTCCGCCTACAACGCCACGCTTGCTGTGCTCGCGTCGGCGGGCCGCATGGCAGATGTGGACGCCCTCGTTGCGTCGATGTTCAAGGCTGGAGTGGCACTTGACGTGGTGTCTTATGGCGCCATCGCCGACGGCTGTGCGCGCTGTCGCAACGTTGATGGAGCTTTCTCTGCCTACAATTCGTGCCTTTCGGCAGGCTTAAAGCCTGACATCGGAATCTTTGAGGCGCTGCTCCGCGTCTGTATCAGAGCAGAGCGGTTTGACCGCGCCACCTCTGTTCTAAGCGCCATGGAGGAACGTGGCATGGTGGTTGACCCCCTGAAGTACCGTTCTATGCTGAATACTCTCTACAGCGCCGATGCGGGCCGGACACAGCGACGGCCATCGCGGTCGGGTGCATATCGCCGCGCAAAGATGACGCCCCGCACACCTGCCCTGGAGCAAAAGATTGCCCTTGCGCGCTTTCTTGCGTGGGTGGGACTGCCATCTCGCCTCTACTCCCTGTACGACGGCGAGGAGTAGCCTTGGGCCCAAGAGCCTGCTGAGCAGGCTCTTGCAAGCGCTGGGCTTCAAAGCGAGCGCAAGAGCTGCTGAGGTAATGGGGCGGCACAGACATGGAATCAGAAGCAGCAAATCAGACACCATAACACAGCACACACGAGCGGACGTCTTTATTGCATCACAGGAATGGTGCAACGTCCAATTCCAACGCACTGCATGGCCCTGGCACGTCAAAGGCAGCCAACACATCGGGATGCACCACGCCCATGCGACCCACCAAACAACGCCTATAGGTGACGTCCGCGATGCGTCCCGATAGCCACGGGCCGGCACCGTCGTCAGGTGCGGCACGTGTGTGGTAGCCAACGTCCGGGTCAGCCCTGACATCCAAAGCCTCCATGACGCGGTCGAGCAGCCCGTGCACCACTTCGAACCCACCCTTCGTGCCGCAGTACAAAGCCAGGAGGCGGCGCACGTTTCGAGCTCCCACATCGTGCGACCCGTCAAGAAGCACAACATCCCCAACCTCAAAGAGGCGCACCGGTAGAGCAGCATCCTTGTTGTGGCCCAGCGTCCGCAGAACACCGGGCAGGAGGCTGGAGCGGACCACCTGGAAGTCCAGAGCAGCCGGGTTTCCCACAATGGCTGCTGTCTTTCCGTCATCCACGCGGCGCACATTGGCAAAGTTGTCGACATGGGAGCAGAGGACCCAGGTGAGCACCTCTGTGAAACCCGCCATGGCGACTTCGCCGCGGAGAAGGTCGCTGAGCGCATTCAGCGGGCGCGGCAAGCCTGTGGTGACTGTCTGTGGCACGCTGCGGGGGATGTTGTTAAAGCCGAACGCGATGGCCACGTCCTCCATCACATCAGCGGCATGCAGCACGTCCGGGCGCGTGGGCGGCACGGCCACCAGCAGCTTGGAGCCGCTGGCATCCACCTGCGCCGACAGCTGCATGCGCTGGAGAAGCTGCGCCGCATCGGCCGCGCCCAGGGACAGGCCTGCACACCGGTTCACAAAATCCATGCTGGCTTCAACCTCGCGGGGCGCTAGGTCGGGTGTGAGGCTAGTTGCGCCAAGCGCATCCACCACCTCCACCGCTTCCACGCTGAAGGGCACAGCTGCGTACTGGGAAAACATGGTAACCATCATGTTCAGTACAATGTGCGCCTTGGTCAGGTCAGTTGCGGTGCATTCAATGAACACGTTGCGCGTCTGCAGCGTTATTGCCGAGTGTGCACCATTGATGATTGGCGGGAGGGACAGAACGGTGCGTTTGGCGTCGTAGAGGACGGGGTACACAAGGCTGTCCTCAATGATGGGCAAGAATGCCTTGAGCTTTTGGTCTCCCTTGTAGAACTCCATCAGCTCAGCTGCACTGAACTCGCGCTCCTGCTTCAGCGGCACGAACCGAATGTCCTCCGGGGGCAGCGCCTCGTAAGTGAACGGACCCTGCAGCGTGTCCAGGTCGTGTGTGCCTATAGCTACCAGCGTGCGCTTGCGGCAGATGTTCTGGTGCAGCTTGTCCTGCAGATCGATAAAGCTCGCGTAGCGCGTGGCGTCGAAGGTCATGCCACGCAGCACGGCGCATACGACAAAGGGGCGCACGAGAAGCGTCTCTGGTCGTACCACCTGCGGATCTGGTGAGGGAAAGTGCCTCTCCAACGACTGCACGCCGCACCAGCCGCTGGTGGGGGCCAGCCGGCTTCGTCAGCGTGTAGCTGGGGGTGGCCTGCACTCCCCGAAACACGTTGAGTGCCTGGACGATGCCCTGGTGCCCAAAAGTCAGCAACCTGCTGAGACAGCTGCTAGCGGCGCTTGCCTCCAAGCACAGCATGTCATAGCGGTTGGCGGGTATGTCGATCTTGTAGATGACCTGTGAAGGGGCGTCAGAAACCTTCACCACCTCTCCCGTCTCTTGAGCAGCGACTCTACCTCCTCATCATCGTCGCCTGCCTCGTCGAGCCGGTGCTGCTCCTTGCGCAGGATCTGCTTCTCTGTTGTCACGTCGTCCAGCTCAACGCCAAACTGCGGAGCTGCCTGCGTGAGCACCCTCCTCGGAGCAGGGAGCTAGCGCACCTCGAAACAGAGCTCGTCGAACTCTTCGTCGGTGTACACCTTCCCAAGGCCTTGGAACAGGCGGTCGCGGCCGACGCTGACGGTCGGCATCTCTCGCGGCCCGTCCTCACCAGCAGGCAACCAACCAGGGTAGTGCCTCTGGAGAACAGTGAAGTGGCGCTGGTGGTGAACACAAGCGGAAACAGTATTGAAGGGGGAAAGAGCTCTCCTTTTTCGTACCGCCTTCTAAGGGACGGCCTGAAGGCAGCTATCAAGCGCAACACAACCTCCCTATTCTTAGGGGCCAATGGCTTAAAGTCAGCATCGCCGACAGTGTTGTGACCCGAAGTCCTGTGGCAAGGCAGCAGGGCCTCGCCCATGGACCCAAAGTCTGCGCGTCTGCGCTGGGCAGTCGACACGAACGCATGGCAGCCCTCTGGCGGCGACAACGGTCCGGAGTGGCTCTTTCTGCTGAGCTTGTTGCCTCTGGTTGTTTCCCCCCCAAGCTCCACGCCTGTGCCACGCTGAACTCCTGGCCCAGGACGCGCAGAACAAAGTGGCGCGCTATGCGCGGCTGGAGGACCAGAAACGCTCGCTGGTCAGGCAAGGCCAGCCCGACGCCTCTTCGTCTGCCACAGCACTCAGAGTCCCTTCAGCCAGCTGCTCCAGCGAGCCGCCTGCCACCGTGCACTGGGCGTTCCCTTCCTGGAGGTGACGCTGTGCCGGACGCGAGGCGGAAAACCTTTCCTGGAAGCCAGCGTGTCTCGCCCAAAGCACGCTCCCAACTGGAACTTCAACGTCTCGCACGAGGGTGTGCTCTGACTCGGCAAGCTGCGCTTCTGGAGCCTGCTGACCGCCTGGGCAGGCAATTACGTCGTCCTTGTGGCAGAGCCTCTCTGCCTCTGCGGCGTGGACGTTGCTGCACCCTCCCAGCTACGCAGTCTGGGCCCGCCGCGGCTCATGCACGAGCAAGTCGGACTCTTCAAGCGGTCGCTGAGCGCGTCTGAGGCTGCCTACATCCTCAGCGCTGCCAGTGAAGGTGTGACGCCACCTTGCTCACCAAGCCTCAGCCGTCTGACGTGCGGCCTTCGCAGCCGAACGACGGGACGCCTTCCAGCGGGTCTGGAGCCGGAAGGAAGCAGTGGTCAAAGCTCGCGGGGATGGACTCGGCCTGGAGTTGAGTCGCATGGAACTCCTGGAGTCAGGAGGCACTGTCGCGCTGTGGATGGATGGAGCGCCGCAGCTTCACTGGTGTGTTCGTTGATTGCAAATTGCCCAGCCCGCCTGACGCTTCCGAAGGTCGTTCTCAACTCAACCGTTCGGACCAGCTTCGCCAGAAGGGGTGCACTGGGCAAGTTCCCAACGTCTTTGCATTTTGGCGCCCGTCTCTCAGCTTCATGCAGGTCACTGTCGCTCGATGCCGACCCGAGGAGGCACAGGACTGTGTCGGCACCTTCCGCTCCACGCTCCCAGTGCGCCCCACGCCTCTGCGTTCTGCGGATTTTCCCGGCTGATATCTGGCGCGGCCCAGCATGTGATGCCGGCCCACAAGTGGCAAGAGGTCCTCGAGGAGGCTGAGCCAGCCATGGATCTGCTCCAGATTGCAGACCTTCTGCCTGCGGAGCTGCAGGCACGCTTCGCTGACACGTTGGACGCATAGTGTCCCTCCCTTGATAGACACAACAGACTAGAAACTTGCAGAGTCGAAGCTTGGCATGGGCGCTCACTGCCGCGGTGCATCCGGCTGGATGTCACCTGCATGCCAGATAATGGTTCCGTCGCAAGCACAGATCTTCTTGTCGTTGTCACCGGCGCTCGCGCTGCGTGCAATCACTGCCGCCACGCCCAGCTCTGACAGAACCAAGGCGCGACCGATGATGTCCCAGACCTGTGTGAGCCGTCAGACGCCCAGCTGACCCAAAGCCACTGGGGGTGCGCGCCTGCACGCTCGGGCTGAGCTGGCAGTCCAGCAGCTCCGCGCGGCCAGCAGCGTCGGCCACCAGCGCCGCAACCAGGCCGCCAGCAAGAGGCGCTCCAGTGCTTGCGGCGCCGTCGGTCAAGTCGCCTGCAGGGCTGTGAGAGAGAGCAGGCAAAGCACGCAGCTGGGCACACCGTAAGAGTGAACTGCCAGCGTGTATTTCCCGGGTAGCAGGCCTTCCAGCACGCCCTCCACTCGCGTGGTGGCGCCGTCAAGCTGAACGAAACGGACGACGCCCACCACGTTGCCTTGGTTCCAGGCGAGGCCCTTGAACTCCGCAACAGCGGCCAGAGACTGGCGCAGCGTGCGCTCATCCATGCCGAGGGAGGACGCAAGCGCGGCATCAAAGCCTGGAACGCAGGTGGGTCGTGCTGCACACGAGGCATGGCACTCACGCACCGGCAAGGGAGCCTTGGCCAGTGAGGCGAGCGTGCCGCCCACCAGCGGTCAGGACGGCGAGCAGGCTCTCCGTGCTCGCGCTGCCGTGCACCAGCACGCTCTGAGACGCCAGGTCCACCTCCAATCTGCTGATGCCTATGCGCTTTCAGGCCTGCTGCCGCCGTGCGCCACTCTGGAGCGCACCTGCGACGCCTTGGAGCCCCCTCCGCACCGCCTTCACGCAGCCCTCGCAGTGCAGGTCAACAGCAAACGTGACAGCCCTCTCAGACGTGAGGGTGCTCTCGGCAGAGGGGCGCAAGCTGGAGCGTGACCGCGGACCCCGCCGCCACACCAGCTTGCCTGGCAAGCTCTGGACCAAGGCCGTCATAGATGAAAGGGGACACGGTAAATGTTGAACTTATCGTCCGACACCCGTTGGTTGGTGCCTTTCTCTAGCCTGCCCACTTTTGCAATGTCCGCACCCTCGCTGTCCACCAGCTCCAGCGCCTTTCTGTGCAGCAGCGCGCTTCGCTCCTGCAACCGCGCCGCCTCCCGCCGCGCCTCGCTGGTGGTGGCGGCGGACAGCCGCAAGGCGGTTGTGGTGCTCACGGGCACGGCTGGAGTGGCTGGCGAGGTGGTCTTCACCCAGGAGGGCAGCGGTGCGAGTTTGCTCCGGCTGGCTCGGCTCCGGCGCTGAGGTGCCGCCTGCCAGGGCCCACCACGGTGACCGGCAAGATCACCGGCCTGAAGCCGGGCCTGCACGGCTTCCACATCCACGAGTTTGGGGACACCACCAACGGGTGCATGTCCACTGGTGGGGGCCTCTCGTCGCGCTCTGGACTCAGGGCAGTGCCTGCGCCCAACGCTGACCCGCCTGGCCAGGCCCGCACTTCAACCCGGCTGGCAAGAAGCACGGCGCTCCGACAGACGTGGAACGCCACGCTGGCGACCTTGGCAACATCACAGCGGCCGCGGACGGTGTGCCGGAGGTCTCTGCTGCGCGTTCTTGTAGGCGCTCTGACCCTCGGCGGGCCAGGCACCGCCACCTTCACCCTGACAGATGTCCAGGCGTGTGGGGCGGTGATGGTTCAGACTCTTCAGAAGCTGGTGTGCTGAAGCTGTTGGCTCCCTATCAAAACAGATTCCCCTGCACGGCGCCAACACCATTGTTGGCCGGGCCGTCGTCTGCCACGAGCTGGCGGATGACCTGGGCAAGGGTGACCACAGCGAGCCTGGCACGCAGGGCAAGACCTCCCTCACCACTGGTGCGTTCGGCGAGAAAAAGCGCTGAGCTGCTGCCGAGTTGAGCTTCTCCGGCAGGCAACGCGGGCGCGCGCTTGGCTTGCGGGGTCATTGGCCTCAAGGCTTGAGGGTAGCTCAGCCAGGCCTTCCTTTGCTCTTTACTTCGAAGCACAAGAGCTTAAAGACGGTCGCGCCCGGCGCTTGGAGCGAGTCTACTTTGGAGCAGTCAATGTCGTCCAGCACGTCTCGAAAAGTTGTTCTGTCGAAGCAGGATTCTGCTAGGACAGCCCTACGTTGCCATGGCCTTCTTCGACCTCATGGTGGCCCTCCTGCTCTTCCTCAATTCCGTGGCTATTCTCAACGAGCACCGCTTTCTGGCCAAGCGTGGCTGGGTGGTTCAGCAGAATGACTTTGGTGGAAACCTGGGCGCTGCAACGACGCTCAAGAGCCAAGCGCTGGGCCTCATCAACGCTGTGTCCTACATGAGACGTACGAGACTCTCTCTCCAGTTAGCTGGCGCGACACTCACTCTTTCGTCCAGTGCCGCTAGCAATGGCAAACACGGTGGTGATAGCCATAAAGCTGGTGGTGGGATGAGTTCACAGCTGCTGGCGACTTCTGCCTGAGTTGGTCCCTCCCTCGATGTGGTGGTGACGGGCGCCGAGCGGCAGGGCGCTAACATGACTCGCACGTTTTTCTCAGTCTTGGCAACAACCAGGAACGGCTTGGCCTGCTACTCTCTTCGGCTCGCCTGCCCTACTACTTCGCCCACTGAGCTGTGTGAAGGGGCTCACACCTGCGGCAGCCGGTCCAAGTTCTGGTCTGGCAAGTTTTCCTGGCTGTTCCAGCTCGTGTGCTGGGCTTGAAGTACAAGTGACTTGGCGTACTTCCGCTTCTCCCCTCACCGGACAAGCGCCTGCTGGCGTGCGCTTTGCGGGGACAGCCAACACGTGGGGGGCGGCAGTAAAAAAGACGTCGGACCATTACGAAGCGATTCGTTACGTTGTCTCTAGGCCCACTCTTGAGCTCACCAGACGCAAGGGAAGGGATGCCTGCGTAAGAAAATGCCGAAATGGTCTGCAGCTGATGTCATTGCGGGACGTACGGGCGCTGTGTTGGGCCGAGGAACGTTGCTGAAGGACGACCACTTCCCTGGCTGCCAGAACAAGCGCCTGACCGACCAGCTGGAGGGCGCGCCCAACTTCCGCAAGGCGAGCTTTATGTAATGCGTTTGGGTCAGGCCTGAGCTTTGGAAGCAGGTGCCAGGTTTGAACGTTTATGGCGTTGCCATTCCCACCGTGGGCGGCCTGCGCCGCGTGCTCGACGCGGTCGGCGGGAAGGCGGGTTTCCTGGCAACACCACCGTTCGTACGCTTTCTTAGCTGCCCTGCAGTTGCGCCGCATGCTGTGGCACAGCATGCGTGAGGAACCGCTGGTGTATGTGAACGGCGCGCCCTATGTCCTGCGAGAGGCACGCCGCGCTGGCGGCTTCCGCCGGCTTTGTCTGACTCGACCTCTAGGTGGAGCGACCCTTCAGCAACCTGGAGATGACCGGCATAACGCGCGAGCGTGTAGAGGCCATGGAGGAGCGCCTGCGGGACGAGGTGCTGGCGGAGGCCGGGCGCTACGATGGCCGGGTGTTGGTGTCTGAGGAGCTCGACAACGGAGAGGTGGTGGATACCTGGCTTGTGGTGCAGGCAGTGCAAACGCCTGTGGAGGTGTATGCTGCGTTTGCAGCGGAAGGCTACCAGCTAAGCTACGTTCGCATCCCTATCACCGACGAGAAAGCACCAAAGTGCCAGGACTGCGATGCCATTGCTGGCCGCTGTGTCGCCGCGGATAGCGACACTGCCCTCATCTTCAACTGCCAGATGGGGCGCGGCCGCACTACAACTGCGATGATCGTCGCCGCGCTGGTCCGCAGCCGCCTGTACCCTGCGGAGCAAGCGGTGACAGACCTCACAGTACCACCTCCTTCCGCCGCCTCCGACGACGACCGCCTGATGCTCCAGGGCAACTACGCGGTAGTGAGGTCGCTAGTGCGAGTGGTGGAGGGTGGGAAAGAGGCCAAAGCTGCTGCTGACAGGGTACGATCTTATCAGAGGCGGAAAAGCAGCTCCCTTGCTGCTGACATTGCACGCGCAGATGATCGACTGCTGTGCACACATGCAGAACCTGCGCGAAGCAATTCTGGGCTATCGCCGCGCGCTGGGTCAAGAGGTGTGGGCTGGAGACTGAGAATCTTGATGGTAGCTGAGGCCCTTGCGTGCAGGCTGACGAAAAGCGTCGCGAGGCTGCGCTTTTGCGTGGCGTCGAATACCTGGAGCGGTATTTTACCCTCATCGCATTTGCCGCGTATGTGCAAGACTCTGGGCCTGGCTTGGAGGTCTCATTCCAGGCCTGGATGGATCGCCGCCCTGAGCTACAGAGCATCCTCCGGCGCCTGCTATGGAGGAATCCCATGGGAGCGCTGATGCCGCCCACCGCGCCCGGGGCTGTGGTAAGTGCAGAAGTCTCCCAAACAACCACCACACCCGACGGGGGCGAGGCTGCGGAGGCTGTCCTCGCCAGCCGCGCCGGGAGCGTGCTGGGAGCGCATTGCGTCCTGAAGCAGGAGCCGTATCCCGGGGTGCAGTCCACGCAGCTGCCTGTGCTACATGACGGGGCACCAAACTTCCGGCAGGCAAGCCTGCCTCTCTGCGCGCTTCCCAACGCCCCTGACGCGGCTCACAGGCAGCCTCCTACCCCGTCTACGGCGTGGCCATTTCCACGCTGCAGGGCATTCACGCCACGCTGGACGCTATTGGCGTCACTGCTGGCGGGGCCAAAAGTGTGCACGTTTACAACCTGCGCGAAGAGCCCTGCATCTTCCTTGGCGACTCGCCATTCGTGCTCCGCGAGGCAACGCGGCCACTGGCCAACCTCTGCGAGTGTGCGTGACGCAACGCAGCGTTGTGTTGATTGAATTGCTGCTGAATCCCTGACGCAGATTCGGGCATCGACTCCTCTCGACTAGAACTCCTGGAGACTCGGCTGAAGCAGGACGTGCTAAGCGAGATTGAGCGCTACAAGGCTGTGCTGGTGACAAGAGAGCTTCCGGACGGCCAGCTTGTTGACGTGTGGATCTCCGTCCCGCCGCTCGCCGTCAAGACGCCGCGCGAGGTCTATGACGACCTTGCGCAAGCTGGCTTTAGCTTGCGCTACTTGCGGGTGCCAGTGACTCACACGAGGGCTCCAAAAGGTCGCGACTTTGATGCTTTGGCTCATGCAATCGCATGCTCGCCGCCGGGCACAGCCCACCTGTTCAACTGCCAGGCAGGGCATGGGCGCACCACCACGGCGATGGTCGTGGCAGTTCTTTGTCTAAGGGCCATGGCAGGAGAGCATATCGGCACCATTTCACGGCGGTCTGAAGACGATGACGCCACCGGCCAGTGGATTGTTGTCAGCAGGCTGCTCTTGTTGCTGCAGGGCGGCCACGAGGCGAAGGCAGAGCTTGACGCGGTGATTGACTTGTGCAGTGCTGTTGTGAACTTGCGTGCTGGGATTCGCGAAGGGGATTTCATGGAGCTGGATCAGAGCGCAAAGCAGCTTTCTCATGATCGCGTGTTGTCTCGGGGGTTAGCAGACCGCCTCAAGCTGCTGGATCTCTACCTTTGCCTCGTTGCATTCACAGCATGGCTACGTCTGGGCAAGCCAGCACACTGCTACAAGACATGGCGGAAACAGCGGCCGGAGGTTCATGAGCTGCGCGGCTTCATTCGTCGCAACCCGATGGCAGCGCTGGAGCTGAGCCGACCTGCGAACAGCAACATCCTCCAGAGCTCCCTTCCCGACGCGCACATGGCACACACACATCGCACAGGTACCGTCTTAGCGCCGACGACGATGCTGAAAAGGCACTTCCTGCACATCGATCCGCCCGAGCTGGAGAATCTCAACTCAGACATACTAGACGACTTTGATGCCGTGAGTGGTGGCGTACAGGAGAATGCGACAAAGTCGACACTCCCACGCCTCTGTGCGGCCACCGGAGGCATTCCCGTCACTGGGTTCGCTACCGGCCGTGTGAGTCTCTTTCGACAATGGCTATCAGACGTAGCCGATGTCGGGCCACACGGCATCGGGCCATGCGTGTGGCTGACAGACCTGAGAGAGGAGCTGGTAGTCTACATCGATGACCAGCCTTTTTCACTTCGTGAGGTGCGCCCACCGCGCTGCCCTGCCTGGTGTGCCGTTTGACGCCACCGGCCCCAGAGCCATCGGCCCATGAAGTCCATCAAGATGGCCAGCATCCCGGGGCCAGCTGTGGAAGAGCTGGAGGCACGGCTTAAATGCGACGTGCTTGCCGAGGCTGCTGCGTGTGGGAATCGTATAATGGTTCACAGGGAGGCTGCACCGGAGATGTCAGCATCCCTCCACAACGCCGGCAATGTGGATGATGCTCTCGGCTCTGCTGTGGTCCCCTACTGGTGTGTAACCGTAATGTGGCGGGTTCGCAATCGCGCGCCTGATCTTACGCGCTTTCGCAGGACGCCTGTTGATGAGAGAAATGTCGTCACAATGCGCGAGATCTGCGAGCAGCTAAAAGAGGAGGGCTTCAGGCTGAAGTATCAGAGAGTGCCGATATCGCGCTCTCGGATCAGCCTACGAGAGAAGGCGAACGACCTTGATCGGCTTCTCACTATCATCGAGCAAGCCGCGCGGACTGAAGACATGGCACTGGCCATCGTTTCTCACACAGGCGTTGGTACCGCTGGCTATGCGATGGCTATCAGCTGCTCTTTTCTCCTTTCCCGGCAGCACGGTGCTGTGAGGATATCTGTGCCACAGTATCCTGCGCCCCTTTCCCCTGTGCCCGGTTCTCCCGACACCCGCTCCTTCTGGGAGGGAAATGACGAGCCACGCGACATAGCTTCCCTCATTCGCGTCCTGAAGCATGGTGCAGCTGCAAAGGAGCTCGCTGATCGTGCGCTGGACGCGTGCTCCGTTGCCTGCCAAACCATGGACGACGAGCTCCGGGCATTTCTGGTGCTCGCGACATCGTTCATCATCGGCCGGCACACCGCAGCAGCTGAGGGGCGCTCAGATTCTATGGTGGGAAACGGTGCGTTCGTGCAGTTCTATCGAGATCGCGCAGAACTGGAGTTCATCCTTAGCCACCTCAAAAAACAAACCACACCAGTGTGAGATAGTGCACAGCCGCCTCGTGTTGCCAGTCCACCCGTTGGACAGAGATGCCTTTACAGTCTCTTTCAATGTTAGGACTGTTTTTACTTTCGTACGAAATGTGTTCGTACAGTACGAGGCCAATTGAGTCCTTCTTCCCAACTTATTGCAGGCCATGGCTTCAACAGCCGCACGCCTCGCCGAATTGCAGGAGCCATTTGTCAGCGTCCTGATTACAGTGCGGTTCTCGTTTTCCTGGTTGTCCCCGCGTTGCTCACGATACCGAGCGCAGGTGTCGGCTATAGAAGAGGCCGGCCAGGGGGTCGTTGTGGACGGAGCTCCTCCACTTTATCAGAACTTGTGAGGGCGCCTTGGGTCGCCCGCCCCACCTGAGCCGCTCGCTGAGCCACCTTGCAGCGCCGCCCTCCACAGTGGGCTAGTGAAGCTGCATGGCGTTGCCGGCCAGTTCACTGACGTTGTTCCCTCTTTGCTTGTCTCGTACGTCCGCTTTGCCTTGCGCACTTGAGTCCTTCGCTGATCCCCTTTCCTGCAGGCACGTCGACGAGGGGGGAAATCCTGACGAATTGCTTGCACGCCTCGCAGTCGCCGCAAGCCAGGCGAACCAGGACACACAAGGACGGCTTCTAGCGGTTGCTGCTCTGCGGGACGCACTGCTGGAAGAGGCTGCCCGCTGGCAGAGCGATGCCAAGGCTACCTGACTGCTGCTTCGCCTCGAGCGCGACACGCCAGTCATCTTGCTACGGTTACGGACATGCACTTTCCACTTGCAGCAGTTCAGGAGAGCAAGCTCTTGGGCAGGCCTCGCTTCTCAAGGAGCTCCACAAGGCTGGCAGCATCGTCGTCCTCGCCTGCAGCTGAGAGTGAGAGGGGGTTTGAATGCAGAGCTGTGCCAACCGACGCACTGGTGAGAAAGTCCTTCAGTGGCACGTCCACTGTGAGCTTCAGCAACGGCGGCGAACCAAGCTTTTGGATAGCAAGCAACGTGGCCACCGCGAGGTCGCGGCGGCAGAACATGTCCTCCACCAGCTCACAGGCGGACCTTAGATAGGCAGTCTCCAGGGCCTTGGCGGACAGCAGGCCACCGAGCAAGGCGCCCAAGAGCTTGGGCGCCATGGGCACGTCGATCGCCAGGTCCTCCAGATTCTCGAGCTGGCGGGCAAGCGCCTGTTGCAGTGCTGCCGCCGCCACTGCTTTGTGCTCTGCCAAGTACGCCAGCAGCTTTGTCATCAGCTCCGCTCCGCGTTCCGTGCTGTCGTCCACCACATCCTGCACCACCGCCGCGCACAGCAGCGCGGTGGCAGAGCCAGCGTCCGGTGCACGAGCCTGCAGATCCTGCACCACCAGCAACGCCTCCTTCAAGTCGGCTGCGCTCTTGTACTCCGCAAACAGCTTCGAGAACACCTCCGGAAGATCTTCCTCGCTCAATCTCGCCAGATTGGCAGCCGGCTTGGCCGCCTCCACAGTTGGCACCTCCGATTGCTCCACGGCATCCTCCTCACGCGCAGCTGGGCGCACCCGCTCGCTCGGGCGCGTTGCAGGGACGTACTGCCCAGTGAGCGCAGAGTAGCCTTCATCCGCCTTGGGCTTGTTCTTCTTGCCTGCAACAGACCAGCCATCCTCCACTGGGCCATTCGGGCCCTCCGGGAAGAGGTTCTCGTCCTGCGCGGCACCCGGGAGCCCCAATGCCACCGCCGCGTCTGCGCGCACCTGGTCCAGCTTCTTCGCCTGCAGCTTTTCGCGGCGGGGAACCCAGGCGTTTTTCCGCAGATCAATCATGTCGCGGCAGAGGAAGCGAAGGCGGGAGGGCAGCTTCTTGCTGGTCGTCAGCTGCGCCAAGCGCGCGAAGCAGGCCTCCATGAAGGTGGTGGAGCGAGAGGAGGCGTCCAGCTCCTTGCCCACTGTGGTCAGCAAGTTCACCAGCGCCTCCACGTTCTCCTCTGGCGGGTCCGTCTTGGGTTTCCCCAGCAGCTCGCCGATGCAGCTGTGCCAGCCGGGTCAGCGAGGAGCTCAGCCATCAAGCGTGAACACACACCTGTGCAGGATGCGCTCCACGATCATTTTCGTCTTGTACAGCTCGCCAATGAGGCGGATGTTGCCCATCGTGCGAAGCTTTACCTTGCGCTCCGCCGCCTCGCGCTCGTAGGGGTCGGTAATGGACTCAAGAGCAGCGCGTGCCTGGGCAGCCCCCTCAAACTCCTCCTGCGCAGCCCGTCGTCAGGCCACGCCTGCAGCCTCTCGCAATGCTACGCCGCGTGCCTGGCAAGTGTTCAGCAATACGCGGCGAAAAGTGAGGGGCTTGTCCTCCCCATCCACAGGGGGGAACTCTGGCAACGCCTTGGAAAGACCGACGCACATCTCGGCGTACAGCGGGCAGAAAGTGGGCTCCCAGATCGCCTGCGCCCGAGGATAAGATAAGAGCCGGGCCAGCGGTGAGTGGGCCCCATGCCTTGTCAAAGATGAGGGAGATGGTCTCCTTGAGCGCCACAGCTGTGCTGATGCCCAGGTCCTGCTCTGTGTTAGCCAACAGTGACCCAGCAAGAAACAAGAAATGCGCACCAGCAGCTGCTCCATGAGCCGGTCAAACTTCTCCGGGGTGATCTTGTTCAGCACGCTGTGAAGTTGTGAGTTGGCGGCTCCCGCGGGATGGGCCGAAGGCGCACCCTTTCACGTTCCGCTGCAGCCTCTCCATGTCGTCTGCCGGACCCGCACGGGTCCACGGGTTGACCGCCCTGACGATCTCCGCCCCCACCTCACCGGCTGGCAGAGGTGTGCGGTCCACGTTACCGTCGCCGCCCTTGCTCTGCGCGCTGTTACGCGTGCCGGAGCGCTTGCTGCCGCCGCCCGTCTGCGACCGCCGTAAGCTCACCTGGAAACCCCGCGAAGGCAGCGACTCCCCAGCCCACCTCTCCACCCTCGCACACCTGCTCGCGCGGTGGCAGACTCTCCCCAGGCGCCCGTGAGCGCCAGTCGCGGTCGTCCGCGGGTGCCTGCTTGGCGCTGGTCGAGCCCACCGGCTGGGCCTCGTCGTCCGTCGCCGTCACAAACTCGTTCTCCGCGCTCCCAAGCAGCACGTCAGCGCCAGTCTCCTCCAGCTCGGGCGGCACGTTCACGCAGCGCTGCGAGCGCGTCAGGTCGGTGGGTGCCGGCAGAGGCAGCAAAGCAACCCAGCCGGCGGGACCGGCTTTCGTGCCTCCTTCAAGGACAGGAGGAAGTTGCGGTCATACTTGATCACCTCGTCGTGGCTCTTCTCCTCCTTGCCTACCGCTGTGCTTGCCGTGCTGCGCGAGCCTGCCGCAAAGGCGGAGAGCAGCGAGGCTCCACCGCCACCACCAGGACGAAAGGACATGAGGCCGCCGGCACCGCCAGGGCGCAGCGAAAGGCCCTCCATTGCAACGACGGCGCGGTCCAGTGAAGGAACCGAGGCTGCCGGTACGACAGTCGTACTAAAGTTTAAGTCAGTGTCGCTAGGCCTGCAGCTCGAAAAGGCCTCAAGCGGTTGGAACAGGCGGCTGAACAGAGCATCATGTCAGGTGCCGAGCTTCCGCGGCGAATCATAAAGGCACGCCAGCTGCCAGCTTTCTTGTGGTGTGTTTCTCACGACTCACACGCGGTGGGCACAGGAGACTCAGCGCCTGCTCAGCGAGCCAGGTACTTTGGCCCAGAGTCTGTCTAAACACAACCTCCTCCCTGCTGCCAGGCCTCCCCTGCACTCCTGCCGCTCTCCGTCGCCGCCCAAAGCCGCACAGCTCTGCTGTGGAGCTGCTTGGCGCTGTCTTGCTGAGCTACGCAGCCGCTCTTCTTCATGCTCCCTCGGGCACACGCCGCTCTGACGCTCAGCCAGCCCCGGGCATCAGCGCCTCGCCCTCGGAGGACAACCTGCGGTACTTCAACGTGATGATTCTCGGGCCGTCTGCGTCACCCTACGAGGGTGAGCCATTCCCTCCTACCCCCAAGTGGACGCTCTGCCTCAATGACACTGGTTCTCAGGCGGAGTCTTTAAGCTGGAACTCTTCCTCCCTGACGAGTATCCCATGAGCGCCCCAAAGGCGTGCTTGCTTTCGCTGCCCTCCAGGTGTTTGCTCACCCCGGCCACAGGTCCGCTTCCTGACCAAGATCTACCACCCCAACATCGACAAGGCGCGCCACGGAGTTCTCTGCCTCCGCGGCGGTACTGCTCACATACCGCCCTCGCGACAGCTGGGTCGCATTTGCCTTGACATTCTGAAGGACAAGTGGAGCCCTGCGCTGCAGATTCGCACTGTCCTGCTCAGGCGCGTGATGCCAGCTGACTGTGCCGCGACATGGCCATTACACCGCAAGGCTTTTGTGACCCTTCCTGCCGTTACAGCATCCAGGCCCTGCTAAGTGCACCTAACCCGGATGACCCTCTTGCTGACAACATCGCGAAGCACTGGAAAGAGAACGAGGCGGAAGCGCTGAACCAAGGTGCGATGCTGCGATCTGCCGTGCAGGTGCTTGTTTCTGTGCCTCTGACGACACCGCCCAAGCCCGGGAGTGGACGCGTCTACACGCCCAAGCATGAGAAGGCTAGCACAAGGGCAGGGAAACAGACAGGAGCAATGAGCGGTTAAAGCACATGCATCTTTTTCGCCGGATCTATCCAGCCGCTGCCGCAGCCACCTCTGCAGCAAAATCGACTTTTCTCTTGTCAACGCCCTCCCCGACGGCAAGGCGCAGGGCATGTGTGACCGCCAGCGAGCCGCCCAGCGTTTTTCCCAGCTGCGCAACAGCAGCGCCGACGCTCATCGAATCATCCATCAGGAACGGTTGTTGCTCCAGGCAAACCTCGGCGTGCCATTTCTTGAGCCATCCATCCACCATGCGATCAGTCACGCTGTCCGACTTCCCTGTCGCTGCTGCCTGCGCCTCGAAGCTTGTACGCTCGCCGGCTGCCACAGCAGGAGGGATGTCTGCCACACGCACATACTTGGGATTGAAAGCAGCGACGTGCATTGCCAGCTGCGCCGCAAACGCATCCAGGCAGCCATCCGCAGGCGCAACCGCTCCGTGCAGTGCCAAGGCCACTGCTGAGCCGATGCGGCCGGCGGCGCGGCTGGGGCCGGCATGGGCGTAGCAGCCGACGGCAGTGCTGGCGGTCAGGCTGCGCACAGGGCGGCGGATGAGAAGAGCAGGGAAGGCGAGAAAGCTGGCGACGCACGTGAAGGCACGTCGAAGATTGACGTTCTCACGGACTTCCGCGGCAAAGCCAGCCACCGCAGAAGAGGCGGACTGCCCGCCCTTCAGAAGAAGCGCCTGTAGCTGGGCGTCGGCCAGCTCCGCCACGCCACTGAACGAGAGTGAGGAGGTACACACAGGGACGAGTGGGGGTGCTCGCACCTTTCCCGCTGCGCCTGCAGCGCAGCTTCCGCCACGGAGGCCACAAGCGCCTGAGCTGTATGAGCGTCCGCATCGTGGTTCGCTGCAGCACGCACCTGGAACTGCGGCATACGGGCGATGAAATCTGTCTCCGTGTTCAGCTCCACCAGCACGGCCGTCCGCCCCAAAGAGGCAACGCCCACCAGGCCCTCCGACGCTGTGCGTGCCGCTTTCTTGGAAACTGCAGACAGGCCGCGCTTCCGCAGCTCCTCCAGGGCGTCGTCTGCATTCCAGCAGGAGGCCACCAGGGCTGCCTTCACCTCGTGCAGGGGCGCCCCACTGCGGTCACGAACCTGGGCAGCACCGTGAGCCGGCAGCCACTTCTGGTGAAAGGATGCTCGCCTCTTTGATGAGCTGCAAGTTTGTCGGCCCCACGCTGAAGCTCCTGGAGCGTCCCGAGCACGCCTGAGCCGCACGGCGCAGCGCATACATTCGGAGCCTGAGGGAGGATGTCGGACGATGTGTCGGACGACTGAAACACGTACGTCAGGAAAACCCCGCTTGCCCACCGCGGGTGGATCACACCTTTTGCCCCGTCATGCTCGCGGCAGGCAGCAGTGCGGCGTCAAGCGGGGAGATAGTCCTCACCCGTCGTGCAGCGCGACCCCAGCGCGCCCCGAGCTGTTCTCTTTTGAAAGCAAGGCCTCTCAGCACCGTGCTGGCGCCCCGCGTGGATACGCCAGGAGGATGCAGGAGAGGGCGGCCTTTAAGTGCCTTGTCGACGTCGGTGCGCCGCACCAGGACAGCCTGCCTGGCTCCCTTGTTCACGCACCCTGCTGCCGCAGGACCTTGCGGCGTGCGGTGTGGACGACGGCAGCGCCCGCCAAGAGCTGCTCGAGTGCCGCCTGTTACTGCGCCGCCTCTACGGCAAGCTTCTCACAGCCGCCCGACTTCTGGAGGAGCCGGACAGGTGCGCCGCCGCCAAGAGGGACTCTTGCTTGCAGGCAGTGAGCTGACGCGCCCGCACAGGCCAGCAGAGGAGGCTGACGGGAGTGATGACGAAGCGCTGCTAGGGGCGGTGCTCTCTGTCGAGCGGTCCCAGCAGACGGCTGCGGGGCTCCAGGCCGCGCTGAGCCCGTTGCGTGGCCGCGCGCTACGCGTGCTCTTTGGCGACGACGCGGTACCGGCGGAGAAGGTGCTGCGTGAGCGCTGTGCGGCTGACTTTGAGGCGCTTACCGTGCGCGCGGCGGCTGGCCTCGCGGGGCTGCCGCATGTCTCGCTGGAGGCGGCGCGGGAGGCGGCCGAGGCGGCGCTAGCGAGGCGGCAGCTCAATGGGGTGGTGCCTGGGGAGAGCCGGGTCAAGGCGCTGGAGCTGCTGCGGGAGCAGCCCATGGTGGCGCTGCAGGACGTGGCGGACTACTCTCGCGGAGTCTGGGCGCGCCTCAATGGTCGCGCGCCGCGCAGCCAGCTCCCAGCTGCGTTGGTTGGGCTTCCGCTGCAGCAGCTGTCGCGAGCCGCGCGCGAGGGACGCCTGGTGACGCGCGCCATCGAGGTGGAGCAGGCGGATTTTGCGCTCATGGAGGCGGCTCGCGCGCGCGAGGCGCAGCTACGCCGCCGGGACCCCCTGGGCCTCCCCGCCTCCCGCGCGCTGCGGGACCTGGACGCCGCTGTGCGTGACGCGCGGGCGGTGCTGGCAGTGCGGTCGCTTGCACTGGAGGCGGAGCGTGTGTACGGCGCTCTTGAGGAGGAAGCCATGGACGTGAGCGAGGCAGGGGTTCCTCGGGATGCTGAGCTGGCGGTGCTGGTGGCTGAGTTCGGCGCCCTAGACCGCGCACTGGCAGCAGCGGCGGCGTCTGTGGCGCGAGGCGAGGCGGTGCTGGTAGACGATGACGCCTTGGACGCCATGGCTGCAGACTCGGCTGACCTGCGCGCTCGGCTGGGCATCGCCGAGGACGGCGCCGGCGCCAAGGACCTCACCCTTGGCATGCTTGCGGAGAAGGTTGCGCGTAGCGCGCGTGATGCGGGCAGCAAGGTGACAGATGGTGCCGCATTCCTGTCACGCGGCCTTCGGCTTCTAGGAGAGGATGTGTCCGGCGCCTTCTCGCTCTTCCTGCGGACGCTGTCGGGTGGCACGCTCATGCCGCGCGAGGTGCAGGCGCTGCGTCGCACCAGCCGAGACTTGCTCACCTTCATCCCCTTCATCATTCTGCTCATAGCGCCCATCACTCCCGTTGGGCATGTCATGGCCTTCTCTTT
>Ga0136642_1000534_pt1 | contig 19519 bp, 16 predicted proteins | sample LowCatLa1302831Y_FD_115313 | JGI IMG/M metagenome (GOLD analysis project Ga0136642, IMG submission 115313) | Freshwater microbial communities from Lower Cathedral Lake, Yosemite National Park, California, USA - 13028-31Y | ecosystem: Environmental > Aquatic > Freshwater > Lake ... | reverse complement strand
TTACGTGATCCGGAGATCGACGCGGTCTATATACCCTTGCCGAATTCGCAACACGCGGAATGGACCATTCGCGCCGCCGAGCACGGTAAACACGTGCTCTGTGAAAAACCCCTTGCACTCGACGCCGTAGCTTGCCGCCAAATGATCGCAGCGTCGCAAAAAAACAACGTGAAGTTGATGGAGGCGTTCATGTATCGCTACACGGACCGAACTCGTAAAGTCGTCGAAATAGTGCGGAGCGGAGCCTTGGGTGAGTTAAAATTTCTGCAGGCGAGCTTCCGATTTCTCTTGGCGAATCCGGCCTCGATCAAATTCCAGCCCGAGCTCGGCGGTGGCGCATTGTACGACGTGGGGTGCTACCCAATAAATTTTGCGGGACTCGTCGTCGATACGATGGCAGGAGCTGCACCGGGTACCGTGCAGCCGCAATCAGTGAGCGTGGAGTGTGTAAGGAGCGGGGGCGTCGATTTGCTCTTCTCGGCGCTATTGAAATACCCGGGCGGGTTTACGGCCGCGCTACACTGCGGGTTTAATGCGCATAAGCGAGTCTGCGCTGAGATTGTTGGCACCGAAGGCGTGTTGGAAATTAACGAGACTTTTTTCGATGCGGCGGGCTCATTGAGCCTCACCCGCGGTGAAGAGCGTACCGAGATCGCCGTTACTTTGAGTGACCGTTATCGAAGCGAAGTGGAGGACTTCGCGGCTGCAATTCTAGAAAATCGCTCTCCGGCCTTTGGTTTGGCGGAGACGTTGCGCAACGCTGAGGTTCTCGACCGGTTACTTACAGCCAGTCGATTGAATTGAGGCGGCGCGGGTTTTTAGCCCGCGCCGGCTCAATTGGGCGAATTTACTCTTCGGGCAGCGGTTGATCCTTGGTCTCTGGCAGAAGCGGTAGTACGGCGATGCCGGCAAGTAGCACAAGGCTCACCCAGACGCCCGCCGTGCGGAAACTCTCGATGTTGCCCCCAAGGCTCGCGGTGATCTTACTGATCGTGAAGGGAGCAGTAGCCGCGAGGATACGCCCTACGTTGTAGCAGAAACTCACGCCGGTGCTACGCAGGCTCGTTGGGAAAAGTTCAGGCAGATAAATCGCGAAGACCGCGAACACCGAGAGTTGCCCGAAGCCCATGATGGGGAGCATCCAAAACATCTGGCTGAATTCACGCAGGCCTTTGAAGACGAGCACTGTAGAAAGGAACGAAACAAACAGCGCGAGGGCGAAGGCGAATTTGCGGCCTTTGATTTGAGCGAGGTGAGCGAACGTCATCATGCCGACGAAGGCCCCAAGATTTTGGAGCAATAGACCAACGGAGCGCCAAAAAGCTTTTTCACTCGCGAGTTTTTCCGGTGAGACGTTGGTGGCTTTAAGGTGCTCGGTCACGATGGAGCCGACGATAGTCGGATGAAAATTGCCGATGCCCCAGAGCCCGATAATGCCGGCGCTGCAGGCAATGAGGCCATACCAAGCGTGCCGTTTCCAACGTGGGTGGCTGAGTAGAACAGCATAGGAACCGAGTTTGACGCCCTTTAGCGCGCCGGCGTCACGTGCATCGACCCATTTTTGCGGTTCTTTCAGGCGCCCCATGACAAATACGCAGAGAAACGCGGGTAACGCACCGATCAGGAACATGGCTTGCCAAGGTTTCAGGCCGAGCGGGAGCACGGCCATCGCACCTATCCCCATGCCAATCAGGCCAGCGGTGATATTTCCGACCGTTGAAAGTGATTGGAGCATGCCGAGCGCAGGCGCGCGGACTTTGTCTGGTACCGTGTCTGCCACCAATGCGACTGCGAGACCGAACACTCCACCGACTCCGACTCCGGTCAGAAACCGGTAAACGCAGAAGTCAAAAAACCCCGTGGATAAGCAGCTTAGACCGGTGCAAACCGAGTAGAGCAGGATCGAAGCGGTGAGGACCTTGGCGCGACCGTAGCGGTCGCCGAGTGCGCCGAAGATGAGTCCACCCGTCGCCCAACCGAGTAAAAATACCGAAGTTGTATAAGGGCCTTTGATCGTGGCCTCGGCTTTGCCGACGAGATCCTCCATTGCGCCATCACGAGCGAGATTAAACAGCTGTTGGTCTAGGCAATCGAAAAGCCACGCGAGTGAAGCAATGCTGAAAACAAACCAGTGCTCGCGTGTGAGTGAGCGCCACCAAGGTTGGGCGGGCGATTGGGTGGGGTGCGTCGACATGGGCGGTAGGGTTGGATTTATGGGGTTAAAATTACAGGTGAACAGATTGGCCTGATTGCGCGGAACGATAGAGAGCTAGGATGAGTGCGACGGCTTTGCGAGCTTCGGGTCCGTCCACAGCAAGGGATGCGCCCTCACGGATGGCGGCGACTAAATTCTCAATCTGCCGGAGATGACCCTGATGACTCATCGCACCCGGCGAGCCTGCACCAGAGCGCATGGAATCATCGGCTTTGGCCGATAAAATAGCTTCATCGCCTAATTGGGGGATACGAAAATCCCAACGAATGATACGGTCGTCTTCGAGCACGATAGACCCGTTTTCTCCACATAGTTCGATACGACGAGCCCAACCGGGGAAAGCAGCTGTAGTGGCCTCAATCGTGCCCAATGCTCCGTCGGCATAGCGCAGCGTGGCTACGGCGGTATCTTCAACCTCGATGCCGGTATGCACGCGGCGGGTGTTCCAAGAAAATATTTCAGTTGGCAGGCCAGCGAACCACTGGAGTAGATCGATAGCGTGGATGGCTTGGTTGATCAGGGCGCCACCGCCATCCAAGGCGAAGGTGCCATGCCAGCTATCGGCGTAATAAGCGGGGGTTCTTTGCCACTTCACGTAGGCGCTGGCGAGGCTCAGACGGCCTAGGCGACCGGCATTGACGGCGGCTTTGACCGTGCGAGCGCCTTCACCGAAGCGAGCCTGAAAAATCGGCATCAATTTCACGCCCGTAGCGGCGACTCCGGCAAGAAGTTCATCCATGCGCGCGAGGGTGATTTCGATGGGTTTTTCAATGACGATGTGTTTGCCTGCGCGCGCGGCCGCGAGCGTGGGTTCGAGGTGCGCGCCACTTGGAGTGGCGATGCAGACAGCTTCGACATCGGGCCGCGCCAGCAACGCGGAAAGGTCATTTGTGCTGAAGATGTTCTCGCCGTAATTCGCGGCGAAGGCACGGGCTTTACCTGCGTCGCGTCCGCAGACAGCGACTAATTTGGCTCCAGCGGCCTCGGCGATGGCACGGGCGTGGAAATCGGCGATGAGGCCGAGTCCGATGATGCCGAAACCGAGAGGTGCTTTGGATGCCATGCAGGGTAGAGATTGTGACTCGAGAGTGATAGCGACAGACTAAAATATTTTTTCCTAGCTGTACGTGGCGGGCAAGTCGTAAGAGCTAGCAAAATAAGATGCGCCCAGGTTCGGAGAATTCCGTTGCCATAGTGCAATGACTCGATCTTCGCATGGCATCATGAGCGCAGGCATCACCATGAAAGTTATCGCAACCCAAGCCGGGGTTACGCAGGCGACGGTTTCGATGAGCCTCGCCAATCACCCACGAATCTCCGCCGCTACACGAAACCGCATTCAAGCGCTGGCCCGCAAGTTGGGTTATCAACCCAATCCATATGTTTCTACTTTGATGCGTGTCAGGCGTCTGGGTCGCGAACTTACCCATAAACCTGTTTTGGCCCTCGTCGGTGCATTCAATGCCTCTGACGGTTGGGAAAAACACCCCGCGCTCACGATTCAGCAGCTGCGTACAGGCGCTATAGAACGGGCTGCGCTTCGCGGGTACCGACCTGAGGAATTTTGGCTGCACCGGGACGGGATGTCGAATGAGCGGTTTAGCGAGATGCTCCGAGCTCGCGGCATTCAGGGTGTGTTAATCAGCCCTCTGGCGGATGGGGCGGTCCCGCCGGCCTTGAATTGGGATTATTTTTCTGCAGTGAGCCTGAGCGTGCCCTTGCCGTCGCTTACGGTTACGACTGTCTGTAATGACCATTATTTTTCCAGTCTGCAAACCGCGCGCGAATGCCATCGACGTGGGTACCGCAGAATCGGGCTGGTCCTTCGACAGATCCATCAGATGCGTTTTCAAGGTCGTTGGCAGGCGGGTACCTTAATCGCGCCCCAAATGTTTCCCGAGATCGCGCTCACGCAACCGCTTTACATTGAGGATATGAAAGACGAAGCAGCGGTGTTCCGTTGGTTAAAACATGAAAAACCCGACGTGTTGATTTCTCCTGCGGGCGAAGGATTGCTGGAATTGTTGACGCGGCGCGGCTGGCGGGTGCCTGAAGATATTGGCGTCGCATCGCTCGCTTGTACCAGGAGCGGACACCCATGTAGCGGAGTTTATCAGAATGGCCAACTCATCGGCGCCACCGCGGTAGATACACTAATCAGTTTGGTCGAGCGCTACGAGCGCGGCTTGCCGGCGCAGGCGACGACCCTCATGATCGAGGGTCTTTGGAATGAGGGTGAAAGCCTTCGGCCCCCTCTGTGATCGAACGCTGCGGATTGGATTAATCGTCACGTCAACCATGCGGCTAGCATACCCCGCAAATTCGGAGCTTCCTGCTAACCGAGGATGAGTCTCAATCGTTTAAGCGCGCAGGCAAAGCTCGACGCCGCGCTCCAACTCTGAACGCTTAAGTACATCATGCTCGTCCATACTGTATACTTCTGGCTCAAATCTGATCTCACTCCAGCGCAGCGCGCGGAGTTCCGTACCAACGTCGAAACTCTCGGCACGATTCCCTCCGTATCGCAGTTTTTCTGTGGCAATCCTGCTGGCGTGCCTGACCGTCCAATCATCGACAAGAGCTTCTCGGTCGCAATTACGGTCGTTTGCAAAAACGTCGCGGCTCACGATGCTTACCAGGTCGATCCCATCCACCTCACATTTATCGCGAAGTCCAAAGCGATGTGGGAGCGGGTTCAAATTTACGACGCAGAATAAGTCACTAAGTCGGGAATACCCTCGAGGCTGCTGACCCGCTCGGGTGAGGTTGATGCAGCGTTGAGGCTCGAGTGGGTCGCTTTGTTAACCTGCCCGCGGGCCTTATTTAAGGAGAAACGCTTTGTAGAGGCCAGCTTGGGCGGGCGCGAAGCGACCCTGGATGAAGACTCCTTCGTCGCGGCTCTCTTCAAATTGCACGTGCCCGGTGGCATGGAGTTTGGCGATCACATCGTAGCGCGTATGTGGGACGAGCAGTTCCACTGCATCAAGGGCATCGGCGATCTGCTCAAGGCAGGCGGCTATAAGTTGATCGAGATTCTTGCCGTTACGGGCTGAGATATAGAGGGCGTCTGGCGCAATCAGGTGTGCGCGATTCAACGCAGCTTCATCGGCGGCATCAACTTTGTTGAAGACAGTGATGATGGGCTTGTCGACAGCCCCGAGCTCTTTGAGGACCGCAAGCGTCGTCTCGTGGTGTTGAGCGACGTTCGGGTTGGCGACGTCGAGAACGTGGATCAGGAAATCGGCTAGGATGACTTCTTCGAGCGTGGCTTTGAAGGCCTCGACGAGGCCGTGCGGCAGGCGGCGGATGAAGCCGACCGTGTCGGTAACGAGTAGTTTTTGATTACCGCGAAGTTGAAGTTGGCGGGTCGTGGGATCGAGAGTCGCGAAAAGTTTATTTTCGGCTAAGACGGAGGCGCCCGTAAGCGCATTGAGTAGTGAGGATTTTCCCGCGTTGGTATACCCGACGATGGCCGCCGTAGGGACGGGAACGCGTTGCCGGCGTTGGCGCTGAGTGGCGCGCTGTTTACGAACGTCGATCAACTCGCGTTTGAGGGCGACAATGCGGTCGTTGACCAAGCGGCGGTCTTGTTCGAGCTGGGTTTCGCCTTCTCCTCCCATCCCTCCGGAGCCGCGTTGGCGCGAGAGATGGCTCCAGGCACGGGTGAGGCGCGGTAAGGAATATTCCATGCGCGCGAGTGCCACCTGAAGCACGGCTTCACGGGTCTGGGCTCGATCGGCGAAGACTTGAAGGATTACTTCCTGACGATCGATTACGGCGAGTTCGGAGAGCTTTTCCCAATTGCGCTGCTGCGCGGGTGTGAGGGCTTCGTCGAAAACGATCACGTGGCATCCTTCCGCCTTCGCTAATTCAATCAGTTCTTTCGTTTTTCCACTGCCAAGCAGTGTGGCGGGGGTGGCCGCGCGAAGCTGCACTAGTTCTTTTCTTACAACCGTGAGCTTAAGGTTCTCAACGAGTTCAGTGAGTTCCTCGAGCATTTCAGCCCCTTCGCCGGCGGCCATGTCTTTAGTTTGAACGCCGACAAGAAAGGCGCGTTCGATTTTTTCTGGACGTTTATCTTCGAGGAAATTGGCCATCAGTTGGTAGTAGGCTAAGAGATTACACGGTTCGCGCCGAGATTCAAATAGGCGCGTTGATCCTACGCTTCGGATGCGATCTTAAACTTCTGCTTACTCAAGGCGCAAACAGTACGCAGACGGATTGAGCCACGTTGATGGTACTGCCAAGAAGCGTGAGTTTACCGGTTGCGGTATCGATAAGGAAAGTGCTCACGGTGTCGGAGCCTTGGTGGGCGCAGACCAGCCATGTGCCGTCCGGACTGAGCGAGAAGTTGCGCGGAGTTTTGCCGCCACAGGGCACGATTTCAATGAGCTTGAGAACTCCCGTGGCAGACTCGATGGCGTAGACAGCTAGGCTATCGTGACCGCGGTTGGATCCATAGAGGAATCGCCCGTTGGGATGGACGCGAATTTCTGCGGTGGTGTTGGTTTCACCGACGTAATCCGGCGGGAGCGTGGGAAGACGTTGAAAGGGGGTGAGCGTGCCCTTGGAGGTTTCGTAGCGAGAGGCCGTCACGGTACCGTCGAGTTCGTCGATGACGTAAAAGTACTGGCCATCGTTTGAGAACTTGGCGTGGCGTGGGCCAGTTCCTGGCAAAAAAGATGTGTAGGCAGTAGTCGCGGGTTGGATTGTTCCAGTTGCAGCATCAACTGCGTAATGGTACACACGATCTTGCCCTAGGTCGCAAACGTGGACGAAGTGGTTGTCTGGAGAAAACGTCGCCGAGTGGGCGTGGGGTTTGTCTTGGCGTTTGGCGTTGGGCCCTAGCGGGCCAGTGTGTTGGATAAAGCTTTGGCGGGCGCCAAGGCGGCCATCGGGTCGTAGCGGGAAGGAACTGACCTGACCGCCGCCGTAACTCACGGCAATAAGGATGCGGCCCGAGGAGTCGACGGTCGCGTGGCAAAGCGGGTCGGCGGTCATCTCACGATTTAGCAGCGTCAGCGTACCGGTTGCGGGATTGATGGTGTAGGCACAGACAGCTCCTGCGGATTTGCCCTCGGAGAGTTTCATTTCCTCGATGGCGTAGAGCACGTGCCCGTTGGGATGAAGGGTGAGCCAGGAAGGGTTGTTTAATTCTGCGGCTAAAACGGGATTCGATAAAGCGCCTGTTTTTGCGTCCAGTTGCACGGTGTAAATACCGCGGCTTGTGGTGCGCGTATAGGTGCCAAGGTAGAGATTGTGGTGCGGTGAAATCGCGGCGGACATAATCAAGGGGCTTAATAAAAAGAGGGTGGCGCAGAAAACGACAAGTGGATGTTTGTGGATGAGTAGCATGTGGCCGGGGTGCCTACAGGTTGGTGCCGGTTAGGGCGATTTCACCCGAGCCGATCCGGCGGAGATTTTCGGTGGTAATGCCTGCTATCTCTGTGAGCGCCTCATGCGTAAGGAAACCTTGGTGCGACGTGATCAGAACGTTAGCAAAGCTGATGAGCCGGGCGAGTTCGTCATCAGCGAGAACGCTGCCGGATAGGTCTTCGAAGAAGACGCCGGCTTCCTCTTCATAAACATCTAGGGCGACCCCGCCTATGTGTCCTGATTTAAGAGCATCGATGAGTGCGGTGGTATCAATGAGGCGACCCCGACTGGTATTAACCAGTATGCTGCCGGGTTTCATTTGTTTAAGTGTATTGCTGTTAATCAGATGGTGGGTCGTGAGTGTCAGGGGCAAGTGCAGCGAAACAATATTGCTAGATTCGAGTAGTTTATCTCTCGATACATAGCTGATACCGTGATCAGTGGCCCAATTAGGGGAAGGGGCGGGGTCGCAGGCGAGCACCCGCATGCCGAAACCGCGGAGGATTTGCGCGGTGAGTTGTCCGATTTGGCCGGTGCCAATGATGCCGGCAGTTTTGCCGTAGAGGTCAAACCCAACTAGGCCGGCCAGGGAGAAGTTGAACTCTCGCACGCGATTATGCGCACGAGGAATTTTGCGAATGAGTGAGAGCAGGAGTGCGATGGTGTGTTCGGCGACGGCGTGGGGCGAATAAGCGGGAACACGAGTGACGGTAAGACCCAGCTCCCGAGCAGCCCTGAGGTCGATCTGGTTGAATCCGGCGCAGCGAAGCGCAATATGCCGCACCCCTAGAGCGACCAAACGCTCCAGGGCAGGGCGGTCGGCAAGGTCATTTACGAAGATGCAGGCGGCGGTGGCCCCTTGGGCAAAAGAAGCAGTTTCGGCGTTGAGCCGAAATTCGTGAAAGTGACAGGTTAAACCGGCCGCCAAAGCGGCGGGGCCGAGGTAGTCGCGATCGTAGGGTTTGGTATCGTAGACGGCGACGTGGGACATGGATTAACGAATTAACCTGAGAGGGCGGTTTTGAAATGGCGGCGGCACATAGCAACGTAGCGATCATTGCCTCCGATCTCAATCTGGGCGCCTTCGTGCACGGCTTTGCCGTCGGCACCAAGGCGGACGTTCATCGTAGCTTTTCGGCCGCAGTGGCAGATGGTTTTGAGTTCGGTGAGATCATCGGCCAGAGCGAGCAGCGCCCCGCTACCGGGAAAGAGCTGCGCCTTAAAATCAGTACGGAGGCCGTAGCACAGTACCGGTATGTCTAGGGAGTCAGCGACCTCGGTGAGTTGCTCAACTTGCGCGCGGGTTAGGAACTGGGCTTCGTCCACCAGAACGCAGGCTACGGGGGCGGATGCGTGTTCGTGGCGGACGCGATTGAGGATATTATCGGTGGCGGTGAGTACTTCGGCGGGGGATTCTAGGCCGATGCGGGATCGAACGCGGCCAAGGCCGGCCCGGGTATCGATGGCAGGAACGAAGACCAAGGTACGCATGCCTCGTTCTTGGTAATTATAGCTCGATTGCAGTAGGACGGTGGATTTGCCGGCGTTCATCGCCGAATAATAAAAGTAAAGCTTTGCCATGCACTTTTAAGTTAGAGGGAACACAATGCAGGTGGCCAGAACGGTTTGGTGCGGTGCGGCGCTCCAGGTTAGTTTTCGATCGCAGGACTAGTTATCCGAGGTTGAAAACCAGAATTGGCCAACCCCTGACTGCAAGAACAAGCAGTCCAAATCGGACACAACTTGTGGTTGAATCTACATCAGGAAAGCTGGCAAGAGCAGTCGACCCTAATTCTGTCCTAGACTGATACATTTATTTGGGCATAACCCCGCGATCGAGTGTGCAGATTCTTTGAGTACTGCGACTTAACAGGCTCAATCTGCAGCTTCGATTTCTGGTAACCAACAGGCCCAAATCGCGGCGGCCGCTGCGATGAGGCTCACGCAGAGGAGTGAAAGACGAAAATCACCGACCGGCACCAAGAGCCCAAAAATGATCGAGGCCACGGCGGCGACGACGCGACCGATGTTGTAGCAAAAACCAGCTCCAGTGGTTCGAAGCAACGTCGGGAAAAGGGGCGGTAAATACATGGTGAATAAGCCGAAAACTCCGCCAAAAAAACCGCCGATGGGCAGCCAAAACCAAGCCAGTTCTGCAAACCCGCGTGGTACCACAAACGCTCCGAAAATCGCGAGCGTGAGACCAAGAAACATGCCTGCGATGGCTCGCCGATTGCCGAAACGACGCGCTAACCAACCGGCGCCAAAGTTGCCAATAATCGAAGCGAAATTAAATGCGAAAAACGCGGCTGAAACCAATTGCGTCGTTTCACTGGCAGGCGTATGGGCGTCCACCAAAAGTTTACGTAGATGTTGCGTCTGCCAAAACAACATTAACCACCAAGCGGATAACCCGAGGGCGCAGACCATTGTCGTGCGCAACGTAATGCTGCGTACTGAACCGCGAAATAAATCTAAAGCTCCTGGCTTTGCTGTAGAACTGGCTCCCGCGCGTTGCCACGCCTCAGGTTCGGGCACGTGTCGCCGAATCCAAAAAACTAAAAGTGCCGGCAGTACGCCGACTAAAAAAACCCAACGCTCCGAGCCTGGCGGTAAGACCCAAGATAATACGGCTACGACCACCGCGCCACACAATACGCCGATGTTGACCCCAGTCTGTAGTACGGCAGCTAGCCATGGCCGCCACGCTTTCGGCCAGGTCTCCGCTAGTAGCGACGCTCCGACCGCCCATTCACCGCCGATGCCGAGGGCGGCGATGAAGCGAAAAATCATCAATTGCCACCACGTCTGGGCGAAGGCGCATAGTCCGGTGCACAGCGCGTACGTAATGATAGTCAAAGTGAGCGCGCGGCTGCGGCCGAGACGGTCACCCACGCGACCGAAGAACGTACCCCCAAGCGCCCAACCAATTAGGAAAGCCGCTTGGATGTACGCGCTTTTTTCTTTTACGGCGGGATCGGCCGCACTCGTCGCGGCTAGCAGGGTTACTACCAGTGGCGTGGCTACGAGTGTGTACAGATGGAGTTCTAGGCCGTCAAAAAGCCAGCCAAGCCAGGCGGCGATGCCAGATTTCCATTGTAGCGGAGTAAGCTCGCGCAGGTGCACGGCTTCGCGAGGCGCGGGAGAAGAGCTCATGGGGTGGTACGAGTGCGTCATGCGTAGGCTCATCGCTCAAGCCTAATGGCCGAGCGTAGGCTTGCATCGCTCGGCACGACGACAAACCTTCAGGCATGAAGACGAGACTGCCGGCTTTGATCTTGATGTTGATTTTTGCTTTGGTCGCCACCTCTCGCGCGGAAGAATCCGCAGTGACATCTACCACCTGGCGCGGATTTAAGCGCATGGACTTCGTGGTCGCCGGCCGACCGGCTTTGGTGATCGCCCCAAAGAATCCTGCGGCTGGTAAACCGTGGATCTGGCGCACGGAGTTTTTTGAACACGAGCCGCAAGCTGATCTCGCATTACTCGAGCGCGGCTGGCACGTGGGTTACGTAAACGCGCAGGATATGTATGGCGCGCCTCGCGCTGTAGTGATTTTCGATGTGTTTTACGAGCACGTTACACGGCACTATGGCCTAGCGCGGCGGGTGGTGCTTGAAGGGCTGAGTCGCGGCGGGCTTTACGCGTTTAACTATGCGGTTGCGCACCCCGAGCGGGTTGCTGCGCTGTATCTTGATGCCCCCGTACTCAATGTTCATAGCTGGCCGGGGCGCAGCAAGGACACGCCGGCGGGCGCTAAATTGTGGCGCGAACTGCGCGAGAGCTATGGACTGAGCGAAGCGGCTGCGGCGGTTTTCAAGGACAGCCCAATCGATCATATTGATCTCGTCGCTAAGTCCGGAGTGCCGATATTACTGATCTCCGGCGACGCGGATGAGGCCGTACCCTTGCCCGAGAACGGTGCGATCTTGAAAAAGCGTTACGATGAACTCCACGCCGTCTGTGAAATAATCATTAAGCCCGGTGGTAAACACCATCCGCATAGCCTCGTCGATCCTACGCCCATCGTGGAATTTATGCTGAAACAGGCTCGCTTCTGAGTGGCCGATTGCTGGTAAGGGCGCCTGGATCACCGCGCCGCAGTGCACGCCAAGTGGCGCGGGCAGTTAATCAGGTGATCGTTGACCATGCCGCTTGCCTGCATGAAGGCATAACAGATCGTAGTGCCTACAAATTTGAAACCGTGAGCGAGGAGCGCCTTGCTTAAGGCATCGCTTTCATGGGTTCGGGTCGGAATTTCGCTCATGGCCCGGCGGCGATTGATCAACGGAGTTCCACCCACCATAGACCATAGAAATTGGTCGAAGCCACCGGGCTGATGGTGAATGGGGAGGTACGCCCGGGCGTTACCGATTGTGGCCGCGATCTTGAGTCGGTTACGTACAATGCCCGGATCGGCCAAGAGTGATGCGATTTTAGTGGCATCATAACGTGCGATTTTTTCGGCATCGAAACCGTCAAAGGCTCGGCGATAATTTTCGCGTTTAGCTAGAATTGTAGACCAGCTGAGGCCGGCCTGGGCGCCCTCGAGTATTAGAAGCTCAAACAGCGCGCGATCATCGTGCAGCGGCACTCCCCACTCAGTGTCATGATAGATAAGATCTAGCGGTTTGCGCGGCCAGGGGCAGGGAGCTAATTTCATGTTTCGAAGGGCGTGAATGGCTACTAAGTTCTACTTTCTATCAGGGCTGGAGCGTCGAGGCAATGGCGTCAAAAATGGTAGGGGGTAGTCAAAATCTGACCGTCTGAGACCTGCGAGCGTTTCCTTTGGTAGCGTCTTAAGTCTTTTCATGGATACCCCATTATGCCCTCTGTTTTTCTCCGTTACCTTCAGGCCATCTCATTGATCGGTTTAGGCTTCATTAAACCCGCGCGTGCCGGCGAAGAGTCGATCCGCTCTCAGCGAATTTTCGATGTGCGTTCCTATGGCGCGATTGGAGACGGAGCGGCCCTTGATACCGATGCGATCAATCGTGCCGTTGAGGCGGCGCATGCAGCCGGCGGTGGTACCATTCGCTTTCCGGCGGGCAACTACCTGAGTTTTTCTATCAGGCTTCGCAGTCGGATCACCTTGCAGTTAGATGCTGGGGCAACGCTCATCGCGGCTACACCGGCACCGGGCTTTGGCGCTTACGATGCAGCGGAAGCTAATGAGTGGGACGCTTATCAGGATTTTGGGCACAGCCATTGGCGCAATAGTCTGATCTGGGGTGAAAATTTAGAGGACATTGCGATCATTGGCCCCGGCCGGATTCATGGTAAAGGCCTCACCCGCTCCGGTCCCGGTCCGCGTCGGCCGAAGACTGCGGGCGACATGCCAGCCTCGATGCGCAACATCCGTGACCGGCAGCAACTCAAGACGGATGGAGAACCCGGCACGGATACGAGGTTCATGGACGGGAAAGCGAACAAAGCGATTGCGCTAAAAAATTGCCGGCGGGTTGAGCTCCGTCAGTTCTCCGTTTTGGCGGGTGGGCATTTTGCGCTACTCGCGACGGGCGTGGATTTTTTGAATATCGATCAAGTCGATATCGACACAAACCGCGACGGTTTCGACATCGATGCCTGCCGTGATGTGAAGATTACTCGCTGCCGGGTGAATTCTCCAAATGATGACGCGATTGTCCTGAAGAGTTCTTTCGGCCTTGGCTATGCACGCTCAATGGAACGGGTGACAGTCACGAACTGCGCTGTGAGCGGCTTTGACCTCGGAACGATGCTCGATGGCACCCGCCAGCGGACCCAGCAGATTGCACCCGATCGTGACGGTGTTACCGGGCGGATTAAGATCGGGACGGAGTCTAATGGGGGTTTCAAAAATATCACGATCAGCGATTGCACGTTTGAGCGCTGCCGCGGGCTGGCGTTAGAGAGTGTCGATGGCGGCGTGATTGAGGATGTTATCGTAAAAAATCTCACCATGAAGGAAGTGACGACAGCACCGTTGTTCATTCGTCTGGGTAATCGCGGTCGCGGGCCGGATAATCCGCCTATCGGTGGCGTGCGCAGGATTAGCATCAGCAACGTACATGTGCTCGATGCAGAAGCAAAATTTGCCTCACAGATAGTCGGCCTTGTCGGACATCCGATCGAAGATGTGAGATTGAGCGATATCACGATCGAATATCGCGGCGGTGGTACATTAGATGATGCGAAGCTGGAGCCAGCCGAGAACGAGCGGGGTTACCCGGAACCAAGCATGTTTGGGCCGTTGCCGGTTTATGGATTTTTCGTGCGGCACGTCGCTGGGCTCACCGTGGAGCGGATGAAGGTTGGTTTTGCAGCAGCCGAGGCCCGACCAGCGGTATGGATTGAAGATGCCGTGGACGTGAATGTGAACCAGTTCGAGGCTCAGCAAGTGCCGGGGGCGATGCGGATGGTGCTGCGCGAGGTGCGTGGCTTAACCGTAAAGAATTTTAACGGCCTGAAAGACGTGAACACAGGAGCGTTCGTGCGCGAGGTGCGCTGAGCGCACAGGCGACACTGCGCCTAGGGCGAATTTTAATTTTTTGGAGTCAGCGGTGTGCGCGTGTAGATCACGTAATAAGTGGCTGGGGTTTCGCCTGCGTTGCGCATTCGCGTGATGGCATTACTCGCGAGGAAAAAAACAGAGCCGGCCTCGGCCGTTTCAAGGCGTCCATCGAGGCTAAGCTCGATGCGGCCAGATTTGACGACAATGATTTCTTCCTGAAGGTGGCGGCGCGGTTCGCCGCTGGTGGCGCCGGGATTGAGTGTCGTAATATGGCAGTGCGCTTGGTCCAGCGTGGTAGTCGGGCCGTCGAAGACAGCGCGTCGCTCGCCGTTGCTCGTAGTGGCAGCGACTAATTTACTCCAATGGAAAACGGTGGAGACCAGTGGATTCGCCGCCTTGGCCGCCGGCTCTGGGGTCTGAGCGGTGAGCATGGGACTTAGTAGCATGAGAATGAGCGTAAGCCGATAGGTGGACATGAGCTTGGGGCGATTGGGGTTTCTGCCACTGAGACAACGTTCGTTTAGCGGGGCGCGGCGAGGTGTTTTGCGAGGAAGTCGAGGGCCACGGGTCGCAAGTCGCGTGAGAGGGCCTTCTTGTTCCAAAATTCAAAATCAAACGTGTGGCCGGCGCCCTCAACCAAGATAAATTCGTGTTCCACGCCCTTGCCAACGAGAGCCCCGGCTACACTCCAGGACTGGCCGATATCCACGGTGCCATCAATGAGCCCGTGCATGATAAGCACCGGCGGTGAATTCTGCGCAATGTGGGTCACGGGCGAGGCGAGCGTAAACACGGGGTCGTCGATGCTCACCGCCCCGAAGACTTTCAAGTCGCCGCCGGGCTTGCGTTTGCCGTTCGGCACGCCCTTGGCGTCTGTTTCTAGTCGCGTTAGCAAACTGGCTGGACCGTAAAGATCGATGATGCAGCTTACTTGGCTCGAAACTCCCGGGTACGGCGTGGCTTTACCCTTGGGTTCAAAATCCGCCTGATCCGCCGTAAAACCCGCCATCAAAGCGAGGTGGCCACCCGCGGAACCACCCGCGACGGCGATACGCTTGGCGTCGATTTGGTACTCGGCGGCATGAGCGCGCAGGAAGCGGACTGCGTTTTTGCAATCGTGTAAATTGGTCGGCCAAGCGCCGTCACCCAGGCGATAGTCGATGCTGACAGCGACGTAGCCGGCGGCGGCCAGGGCACCGCAGATTTCAGCGGCGCGGGTCTCGCTTTTTGTGCCACCGGTCCAGCCTCCGCCATGAATCCACACGACCGCTGGCGCAAGCTTGCCCCCTGGAATCGGGGCGGGTAGGTACAAATCCAACTTCTCGGCGCGGTCGGTGGCCAGGAAGGTGACGTCCTTGAGTAAGCGGGTAGCGGGTTCAGCGGCGCGCACGGAGCTGAATAGCGATAGAGCGAATAGGACGAATGAGGTGAAGCGAAGCATGATGAATTTAAGTACCATAAGTTTACTCGATTCAAGCGTCATGCCTTTGCCTCGTGCGGGCGGCGAGATCTGCCGCGAGCATTTCGCGCATAAAAAAGCCCCGCGCCCATTAAAGGCGCGGGGCTGAGGTTTAAGCCCAGGTGCGGCTATAAGCCGCACCGTGAATTACTTCTTCTTGGTGGCGGAACGCTTTTCCTCGATCGCAGCTTGCGCGGCGGCGAGGCGGGCGACCGGCACGCGGTAGGGCGAGCAGGATACGTAGGTGAGGCCAACCTTATGGCAGAATTTTACGGAATCGGGGTCGCCGCCGTGTTCGCCACAGATGCCGAGTTTGATGCCGGGGCGGCTCTGATTGCCTTTCTCGCAGGCGATCTTGATGAGCTGGCCGACACCGGTCTGGTCGATCGAGGCGAAGGGGTTCTTCTTCACGATCTCGTTTTCAACGTAGGTGCCAAGGAAGCTGCCGGAGTCGTCACGCGACATGCCGAGGCAGGTCTGCGTGAGATCGTTCGTCCCAAAGCTAAAGAATTCGGCGGTTTGTGCGATTTCGTCAGCGGTGAGGGCACCGCGCGGGATCTCAATCATAGTGCCGACCGAATAGGAGATCTTCACCTTCTTTTCTTTCTGCACGAGCGCAGCGACTTCGTGGACGATGGCCACTTGGAGATCGAGTTCCTTCTTGAACCCGACGAGTGGGATCATGATCTCGGGCTTAGCTTTGAAGCCAGCCTTGGTCGCATCAGCGGCGGCCTCGAGCACGGCGCGGGCTTGCATGCGGGTGATCTCCGGGAACTTGATGCCGAGGCGGCAACCGCGGAAGCCGAGCATGGGGTTGAACTCATGGAGCTCGTGCACGCGGTGCATGATCTTCTCCACCGGGATGCTGAGTTTACGGGCGAGATCCATCTGCTGCTCCTTGGAGTTCGGGAGGAACTCGTGGAGTGGGGGATCCAGGAAGCGAACGGTCGCAGGATAGCCCTTGAGCGCCTTAAAGATGCCAAAAAAGTCGTCGCGTTGGTACGGGAGGAGTTTGGCGAGGGCGGCCTCGCGATCCTTGAGGTTGTCGGCGAGGATCATCTCGCGCATGGCGTCGATGCGGTCCCCTTCAAAGAACATGTGCTCGGTGCGGACTAGGCCGATACCGACGGCGCCGAACGCCATGGCTTCAGCCGCTTGCTTCGGCGTGTCGGCGTTGGTCCGGACGCTCATCTTGGTGGACTGGGCGCACCATTTCATGAGCTGCACGTAGTTCTTATATTTCTCGGTCTTCTGCGCTTCTTTGTCGTCGCTGAGCAGACCGGAAATGATTTCGGAAGGAGCGGTCTTGATCTGGCCAGCGTAGACCAAGCCAGAGGTGCCGTCGATCGAGAGGAAGTCCCCTTCGTTGAACGTTTGGCCGTCGATGGTGGCGGTTTTCGCATCGTAATCGATGGTGACGCCGGCCGCGCCGCAGACGCAGACCTTACCCATTTGACGAGCGACGAGCGCAGCGTGCGAGGACACACCACCGCGAGCGGTGAGGATGCCTTCGGCGGCGATCATGCCACGGAGGTCTTCTGGGGAGGTCTCAACGCGTACGAGGAGAACTTTCTCGCCCTTGTCGGCGGCCTGCACTGAGCGATCAGCGTTGAAGTAAATCTTGCCGGTGGCGGCGCCGGGGCCGGCGGGAAGACCGGTGGCGATGACTTTGGCCTTCTTGACCTCGGCCAGGTCGAAGATCGGAGCCAAGAGTTGCTCGAGCTGATCGGCCGGGTTGCGCAGTACGGCGGTTTCCCAGTCGATCAATTTTTCGCGGACCATGTCGGCGGCGAATTTCAGTCCGGCCGCGGCGGTGCGTTTGCCGTTGCGGGTCTGAAGCATAAACAACTTGCCCTCCTGGACGGTGAACTCGATGTCCTGCACGTCCTTGAAGTGTTTCTCGAGGGTGGCGCGGACTTTGAGGAGTTCGGCGTAGCTCTTCGGCATGACGTCCTTGAGCTTGATCACGGGCTCAGGTGTGCGGACGCCGGCGACGACATCTTCGCCCTGAGCGTTGACGAGGAATTCGCCGTAAAATTCGTTGGTGCCGTTGGCGGGATTGCGCGTAAACGCAACGCCAGAGCCGGAGGTTTCGCCGGTGTTGCCGAAGACCATGGCTTGCACGTTAACGGCGGTGCCCCACTCGGTAGGGATATTGTATTTACGACGATAGACGCACGCGCGGTCATTCATCCAAGAACCGAAGACGGCGCCGGCGGCGCCACGGAGTTGGTCCCAAGCGCTGTTCGGGAACGCTTTACCGGTGCGCTCTTTGACCAGGGCTTTGAAGCGCTTAATTAGTTCCTGCTGATCGGCGGTGGTGAGTTTGGAGTCCTCAATGTCGCCGTGGTAAACTTCATGTTTGAAAGTGTGAATGGTGTGCTCGAACGGATCGTGGTCTTCACCTTCGCGCTTCTGCACGCCCATGACGACGTCGCCGTACATCTGGATGAAACGGCGGTAGCAATCGTAAGCAAAACGGGGATTGCCGGTGGCGGCTTCGAGGGCGAGAACGGTTTGGTCGTTGAGACCGAGGTTCAGGATGGTGTCCATCATGCCGGGCATGGAATCGCGCGCGCCGGAGCGCACAGCCACGAGCAGGGGCATACCTGAGGTGGCGCCGAACTTGGTGCCCATGATCTTCTCCATGTTACGCACGCCCGCTTCCATCTCTGCCTGCAGGGTCACAGGATAGGTGCGCTTGTTAGCGTAATAGTAGGTGCAAACTTCGGTCGTGATCGTAAAGCCGGGAGGCACGGGCAAGCCGATGCGGGTCATCTCAGCGAGGTTAGCGCCCTTGCCGCCGAGGAGGGCTTTCATCGTGCCATTGCCGTCGGCTTTGGCGGCGCCCCACGTGTAGACGTATTTGGGCGCCTTCTTGGAGGCGGATTTCTTCGCGGGAGCGGACTTTTTAGCTTTGGATTTAGCGGCCATGTGGGTGGGTTATACGGTTGAAAAAAACGGACGGTTTGCGACGAGCGCAGAAGAGATGACTGAAAACGCGCACGCCCTGCGCTGTCAACGGCGCAGGGAGCAGCGTCACACCGATCCACGCCCCCTCCAAAATCACCCCTAACTTCAGCGCCATGCCAGTAGGAGCGCGCCAGCGGTAATTAAGGTGCCGCCTAGGGCGGTTTTCCAGCTCAGCGATTCTCCTAGAAAAAGTGCAGCTAAAATAACTACGAATACCACGCTGAGTTTGTCGATGGGGGCAACTTTCGAGGCCTCCCCTAATTGGAGCGCGCGGAAGTAACAGAGCCAGGAGCAACCAGTAGCGAGCCCAGAGAGTACGAGAAAGAGCCAAGTTTTGCGCGAGAGTCCAAGTACGGCGGTGGCGGGCAGAGTTGCGAGGGCGACGCCCCAAGCAAAGACCAAAACGACGCTGGTACGCACCGCCGTAGCCAGATTCGAATCGACCTCTTTTACGCCGAGCTTGGCTAGGATCGCAGTGAGGCCAGCGAAGAGGGCGGAAAGCAAAGACCAGTAAAGCCAGTTCATAGGGTTAGGCGGGGTGAGGTGGAAGCTACAATTTAATTAAAAGGCTTAAGGCAGAAAGTTCAATTGATCAAAGCAACAGTGCGAGCCGCCGGCCGAGGGATTTTTCCGCACAGCAAAATTCTGTGGCGGGCTCGTACTCGTGCATTAGTAAAGCAACACGGTGCGGCCCTTAAACCTTACGCGCTGGCTACCTGCGCCTTTACGGGTGGATCAGGACAACTGCGCCGCAGCTGAAAAATATCGCTCCGGATCACGACCCTCACCCCCCCCCAATGCGCCCCCATCGGCGCCTAAATCCTTGCCTCAACTGCTTAATTTAGGATCAACCAAGAGGCCTCTTAGGTCGAAATTCGCCGAATCGAGCAGACCGATGGCGTGGTCTACGATGACAGTTTTGACGTATAAAATCGCTCAGGGATACGATTTCTGCGACGATGCCTTGGAGGGTTCATGGGCCGAATTTTCGAGCAGGTAGACT
>Ga0136642_1000533_pt1 | contig 19524 bp, 3 predicted proteins | sample LowCatLa1302831Y_FD_115313 | JGI IMG/M metagenome (GOLD analysis project Ga0136642, IMG submission 115313) | Freshwater microbial communities from Lower Cathedral Lake, Yosemite National Park, California, USA - 13028-31Y | ecosystem: Environmental > Aquatic > Freshwater > Lake ... | reverse complement strand
TTTCACATAGTTATTACAATAATAATCGTGTAATTGATAATTCATATACTGATCTGGGTAGTGTTCACAGCGGTTTAACTATTAATAGTGGGTATTCTTATACAATTACTCCGTACAATCACGCAAATGTTTCAGGAACGTCAATCACAATAAATGCTGGAACCGTGCCAACTATTAACGACATTAGTTATACATATAATGCAAATAGTACGTCATTTACTATTACCGGATATTATTCGTATACATCTGTCAAACGTAATGGTGTTTTAATTGGATATACAACAAATACCATCTTCAATGACAACAGCGGTGGAACCAATTTATTATCAAATTATTCTTATTCATATGTTTTTACACCAGCAAATACCAATATCGGGATTAATATTTCAGGTAATTCTTTTTCACCTATAAGTATTACAACACTGCCAAAAATAAAAACAGTAACCACCGTCCCCGATGTTAGTTCCATACGATTAAAAATTGATGGAAGTTATTCTTTTGTATCTATTGAGAACAGTGGTAATATTATTGTATACAATTTACACGATATTTCCTTCACCGATACTAATTCAGGATTAGGTTTGTTTCCCGACAGTTCATACAGTTATATTGTCACACCATACAACTCGCAAAATATTTCCGGTGATATTGTCACGACAACACCTGTATATACGATTCCAAAATTATATAAGATCACAAATACATACAACGATCATTCTGTAAACATTACCGTAAGTGGTTCTTACTATTATATAAATATTTTACGTAACAATATTTTAATTGCGGATCACATATATAATAATTCTTACATAGATATCAGCGGCCAATTAATTGATACTGGTGTCGGATTAAATTCGAATACTTTGTACAATTATATTGTCATTCCCTATGGTTACAATGATATTTCGGGATCATCTTTGTCTTTTTCAATCGATACAATGCCAGTTTTGTATTCAATTACAAATAGCAACAATGCAAATAATATTGTTCTCAATATTAGCGGAAGTTATTCCTATGTGAATATTTTAGATAAAGATACTAATGCATTGATAGGCAATCATATTTATGACATATCTTACCAAATATCAAATTTAAATTCAAATGCAATTTATAATTATTCAATTGTTCCCTACAATGTAAATGATATTTCGGGAACTATTGTCAATGTTCTCAATTTATTGACTAAGCCAACTATTTATTCAGTTAATTATACACCTGATGTTAGCTCTGTTTTATTAACAATAAGTGGTAGTTATTCATATTTTGATATTTTGAGAAACAATCAATTAGTACAACAAAATATAACCGGTAATACTTTTACTGATCTTAGTGGTGGTGATGGACTCGCTGCCGATACGTTATATAATTACAAGGTTATTCCGTATAATGCTAACAATATTGCGGGTAATGTATTTTTATTTACAATTGACACCATTCCCATAATTTACCAAATTTCTTCGCCAAGTTATTCAAGTTATGCTATTAATTTGTCAATTAGTGGATATTATGAAACCGCAGATATTTATCGTGATGGTTCTCTTTTAAACACAAATTATAATTCAAAATTATTTACCGATACAAGTGGATTAATACCTAACCGTTCTTACACTTATACTGTTATTCCTTATAATACGAATAATGTTCCAGGTGCTTTGTCAAGACCATTTTCACTTGTTACTCGGCCAATCATTAGCTTTACAACAAATACATTTACTACCAATTCGATAAACTTTACTATTAGTGGTGGATACGACCGAATTACCACTACTCGAAATGGATTAGCATATCCTAACATATCCGGAAACTCATTTGTTGATGTTTCGTGTCAACCCAATACATCTTATCAATATGCATTTACACCTTATAATACAGCAAATGTAACAAATATTACCTATTATACATCAAGTATTGTTACCTTACCAACCATTAATAACTTAACGTACGATTCATCGACGAATAAGATTATTCTTCAAATATCTGGACAATATAGTTATGTTGATATCTCCAGAAATTCGAGCAGTCATACGCGTTATGTAACTGATATTTCTTATACAGATAATCGTTATCTTGTAGCTGATAATTCATATACTTATATTTTTACACCATTCAATACGAATAATATTGCCGGATCAACATCAACCATTGTTTGTCAAACTCGTCCTCTATTGTATCAAGTTATTTATTCTTCTGTTACCGGTTCAGCAGTAACATTATCCATTAGTGGATTGTACAATTATGTAAATATTTCACGCAATGGAACCTCCATCAAATCACTATTGTATGATATTTCTTATACAGATACTGACAACACGTTAACAACCGATATATCTTATGCCTATACAGTAACCCCTTATAACCAAGCGAATTTTAATGGAAACAGTATTATAACTGATAGTACCTCCTTAGTACCTAGTGTTAATTTTACCGGATACACGAATTTAACAGGGAACAGCTTCACAGTTAATTTTTCTGGTTTTTACAATTATATTAGTATTGCAAGAAGTACTTCAGAAACACTGGGAACATATCAATCACTCTCCCGTAAAGATATTTCATACAACGATTATTTATTGTTACCAAATACAGTTTATAATTATTATATTATCCCTTACAATCGGTTAAATATTACCAACAATGTAGTTATTGTTACGCCGAATATATCACCTATTGCGAGTGTTACTTTTACAGGATATGTAAATATTACAAATAACTCTGTAACAGTTAATTTTTCCAACAATATGACATTTTTATATGTATCTATTGCGCGTATTACGAACGGCGTTGTTGGTTCATATATCGATTTAAGTAATGCAATAACTACATATACCGATACCAATCTATCCGCAGCAAATATTTACTCATATTCGATTCGTCCCAACAATGCAATTCGTCTTAGTGGTGCAAGTATTATTACAGGAAATGTTGTTGTAAAACCTAATATTAGGACTGTCAATTATACCAACGATCCTAATAATACAGACAATTCTATCATAGTAAATTTCATTGGTAGTTATTCTTATGTGCAAATAGCACGAAATACCAACGGAAGACCCGGACAGTACATTAAAACAAATGTTGGTGATACATCATTTAATGATACACTATTGAATCCATTAGGAATTTACAATTATACGGTGATACCATATGATATTTACAATGTATCAGGATCTACCTTTACCTCAATTTATACCTCTGAAACCGCATCGGTAGCATTTTATGGAAATGCCGTTGCAACATCTGCAAACAGTATTAGTATTCCATTTTCGGGTAGTTTTTACAATATATCTATTTTTAATCAATACATTATGAAATATAATATTACGAATAGTCCGTACGTTTTCACTGGACTTTCACCAGATATGTCGTACACATTCTCTCTTACACCTTATAATACTTATAATGTTGCAGGTAGAACCATCAATACGTCTATTTATACCTGGGGAAATGTGAATAATTTGATATCAACGGTAGCTGGTAATTCGATAGCCGTCGGTATTTCTGGTAATTTTTATTATGTTGGTTGGAAAAATAATACTACCGGGTCGAGTGGTAATTCTTATGCCAACGGCACACGAGATATGAGCAATATTGTTATTGATATTTGTAAAAATATTATTTACGACATAAGCAGAACAATACATTACGATATTTCTTATAGTCCCCACTATGACATTTCTTATATTCCTCATTATGATATTTGTATGAATATTCGGTATGATGGTTGCGGTAATATTGTGTATGATAATTCTAATAACATTGTTTACGATCCTTCTATGGTTTTGAGTGTTGATAGTTCTGGTAATATTGTGTATGATTCTTCAATGATTCTTCGTTATGATAGCTCAAATAATATTGTATATGATTCTTCGTTGGTTATTCGTTACGATAGTTCAGGTAATATTGTGTACGATACTGCAAATGTTATTCGTCGCGATAGTTCGGGTAACATTGTTTATAATACAATTATTTTGGGTTCACATCGCGTGACAAGTATTAACTTTACGGATACCAGTGGTATTTTACCAAATAGACCCTATACATATGTTATTACACCATATAATGAAACATCTGTACCCGCATCAGGTTCAGGTTTGTTTAATAAAATTATTTATAGTGGTGCTACAATCAATAGCAATTATACTTCGACAGTAACAGCCTATTCAGTAACTGTCACAATATCTGGATCATTTTCGTTCGTAAATTGGAAAAACAATGTCACAAATATTAGCGGATCGTCCACAACAGGACTAAATTATTTCACCGATGTTAGTAATATTATGCCAAATTTATCCTATAATTACACCATTACACCTTGTAACAACGATTCGGTACCCAATACGGCTGCGGCTATTATTACAGGTAATATTTATACTTGGGGAACCATTACAAATATTTATCCCAATTTAATCGGAAATTTGGTTTTACCTAATGGTAATACAATTGTGGTAGGTAACACCGTAACATACGGTAATACAACAATCAGTGCGGGTAATTACGTTGTTATGAGTGTTTCTGGAACGTTTGACTCGATAAAATGGATCAATACCACAACAGGAACATTTAAAACAATTAGCGGAGGACTCAATACAATTGTAGATACGAGCGGTATTACACAAAATAAATATTATGTTTATCAAATCATTCCTAATAATATACAAAATACACCCGCCACTGGATCAGGAATATTCACCACAAATATTTTCACAGCACGAAGTGTTTATACACAAACACCCACATCACTATTCTTTAATATGATTACCTTGAATATTACGGGTTATTTCAATGCTATCACTTGGACAAATAATGTTACGGGTACTAGAGGCAATGCGTATGTTATCACAAATAATCAAGTCAATCTGAACTATAATACTGTAGCATTTTATGATATTTCATTGATGCCTCACACTGCATATACATATTCAATAGTGCCATATGATTATTTAGGTACGACCTATATGACATTTTATACCCCACCCATCTACACATTATATTTTTACACTAGTATAACCTTAGATATAAGTGGAACCGGCACATATGCGGCTTATTATGTTCACTCCGATACAGGATATGGTTACAATGTTTATGTATTTACATCAGGAACAAACACAATTAATTTGAACATTATGGGTAATAATGCCACGCTTAATGTCTTGTGCGTTGGCGGAGGTGGCGGCGGCGGAGCTAGCACGGGAGGAACGGCTCAAGGCGGCGGCGGCGGTGGCGGCGGTGGTGTCAATTTTTCACAATTAACTGTACCTGGTGGTATTGATACTGTTACAACTACAGTAGGAAATGGTGGTATAGGTGGTAATTCATATGTTAATGCATCTAGCATTTTGGCAGTAACCGCAGCCACAAACGGCTATAACAGTAGCTTTAATTTTACACAAAATACGTCATATAATATGACCGGTGTAGGTGGAGGCGCAGGAAGTTCAGTCATCATTAGTACACAAATTACATTAATAGCCTTTACACCGGATAAAGTTACAAGTGCGACCTTATTTATGTGGTTTGATGCTAACAGTTCTTCCACCATTAATTTCAGCGGAAGTAACGTTTCACAATGGAATGATAAATCCGGAAATGGCAGAAATGCAGTGCCATATTCCAATAGTTGTACTTATAATGCTACGGGCTTCAACGGAAAACCTGCTATTTATTTTAGTAATTCAGCATTACAAGCACCTTTGCCGTCTACCAATTGTTTTCCTAACGGTATCACCGTGATACAAGCTTACTATTATACCGGTGGATCTTATGGTGCTCCTTTCACGATATCTTATAACAATATTGGTGATCCATTCGATATATATTCTACAGCTCGATATATTAATAGCTACGGTACAGGAAGCACATCATTTAATTCATCCATTAATACAATAGCCTTGAATACGCCGTGTTTATTTGGTATTGTTGCTAGTGGAACACTTTGGAATGAATGGGTGAATGGTGGCACACAAACATTTTCATACAGTGTGTCTAATGATTTTAGAAATGTAAATACTACCAAGTTTTTTATTGGTGGTCGTTGGGATCAAGTAACAAATTTAACGGGCTATGTGGCCGAAACGATCGTCTATTCTGGCGTATTGAACATATCGGATCGTCAAAAAGTGGAGGGTTATTTGGCGTGGAAATGGGGAATACGAACTAGTTTACCTGGAAGTCATCCATATTATTCAGTACAACCGAATGCGAATAGTAATATATATATTCCTCCTGCTGGCTCAGGTGGTTCGGGTGGTGGCGGCGCTTATAATAATACCGGAGGAGCAGGAACGAGTAATCAAGGAAATACTGGAGGTGGTGACGGATTAGCGGTTGGTACAACAAGCGGTTCAGGTGGAGGTGGTGGTGGTGCGGGTGCTGCCGGCTCGAATTCATTAGAAAAAACAGGTGTTAAAGGTGGAATAGGTAAATTTTGCAACTTAGATGGAATACAAAAATTATTTCCTTATTATTGGGGTGGTGGTGGGGGGTCTGGTAAAACCCAAAACCTTGTCGGATTCGGTGGTCTCGGTGGTGGAGGTTCTGGATGTATCGTCAATTCATATGATCCTACTTATAGCGCAGATTGGGGTATCAACCCCGGAGGTACCAGTTATTTACAAGATGGTTATGGTGATTATATTGGTGGTAATGGTGGTGTTAATACCGGAGGTGGTGGCGGCGGCGGATCACCGCCTTCAAATAGTACGGTTTCACTAGGCGGTAACGGTGGTTCAGGTATCATTATATTAGCCATTCCAACCAACACTATGCAACCCATTGTTTCTTCGCCAACAATCAATATCGGTTCTTCTAGTGCGGGTAACAAAGGAACCAGTAATGGATATGCTGTTCATACTTTTACACAAAATGGAACGTTTAATTTTACCAGTGCCCAAAATGTTGTGTTGTATATATTAGCTATTGGAGGTGGCGGTGCAGGTACATTATATAATGGTATTGGCGGCGGCGGCGGCGGCGGTGCCGGTGGTATGGTTGAACGTGCTATTGTTGTAAACGGAAGTGATGTAATTAATATAACTATTGGTAATGGTGGTGGAAGTGGACCTTATACAACACCTAGTCCAGGTGGAAATACTTATATTACTTTCAATAATAATACACAAAATAATTTTGTTGCCTATGGTGGTGGTGGAGCCGGAAGCGCACAATATGGTGGTTCAGGATCACAAGGACAAATTGGCGGTTGCGGTGGTGGTGCCCAAGGTGATTATACAGTGGTCGGATATCAATCATCACCTGGTTTCCAGGGTGGAGGATGTCCAATCGCGCCAATTACTAATAATGTGAATAATCCCGGTGGATCAACATACGGCGGATCAGGCGGTGGAGGCGGTGGAGGCGGTGGTGATTCTGTATGGAACAATACATCGAATGGGTATGGCAATCAAGGCGGTCCAGGAAGATTGTCGGTTCTACCTGGTATTTCTTCCTACTACAACAATGTTTACTGGGCTGGTGGTGGTGGTGGAGGCTCGGCAAATAGTCAGAACCAAGGTGGATGGTGTAATGGCGGTATTGGTGGAGGAGGTGGCGCTTGGTCAGGTACTGGATCTACGTCATCTGGCGGCGGAAATACATTTAACGGTGTCGCCGGTTCTAATAGTACAACGAGTCAGGGTGGTAATGGATCACCAAATACTGGTGGTGGTGGCGGTGGAGGAGGCTGTAATACAAATGGTGTCGGTTATAGTGGTGGAAATGGCGGCTCTGGTATCGTTGTGATTGCCGTTTATACCTTGGTAAATACAGACATAGCTGCAGTAACTACTCCACCCAGCGGTGCAAATTTACCTCCCAACTTAATCTCTTATGTTAGTGCACCCACCGTAACTCCTACCAGTACCTCAGCAATGACAATATATTTTTCAGGTAATTATACAAATGTAACTATTTTTAATAGCGGATCAAATTCGCAAATATTCACGGGTATTACCGGCACGAATTATTCTTTCGGTAATTTATTAACCAATACACCGTATACGTTTACGGTTGTACCATATGATCCTTATGGTGTTGCTGGAAATAGTTATGTTACCTCATCCACATATACATTACCTGCTGTAAACGTCGGATCATCCACAATATCTGGTAATACCATTTCGGTGCCATTTTCTTCAACGACGGTTTCTGGGTCTTATTCATATGTAAATATTTCACTATCGTCTTATAACATTCAACCAGGATGGGTGTGGTATTCTTACAATAGTTATCACAGTGAAAATCCAAACATCGATACAGTAGCATCACTAATTAACGGTCTTAATGGAGTTAGTACAGGTACAATTACCGATTTTACGAATCTAAATTCAGCTACCAACAACGGATGGCTCGCGAATCAAAGTCAACACAGTTTCTCAATTATATGGATCGGATTACTATTTACGCAAAGTTACAGTGGTACCTGGAATTTTAAATTAACGTCTGACGACGGTAGTTATATGTGGATAGGTTCTACTGCTACCAGCGGATATACTGCCGCTAATTCTTTGATTAATGATGGAGGTGGTCACGGTATGAGTGCAGTATCAGCTAATATTACATTAAGTGCATATACATATTATCCAGTCAGAATAATGTTCGGTGAAGGTGGTGGCGGATACGACTGTCAGTTTCGTTTCACTCCACCTGGACTTGCAGAAACCGCCAATGGTACCGGATATTTTTATACGCAAAATAGTCCATCATCTGCATATTCTGTAACAAATATTACTTCATCGCCCTATTCTTATACCGGTATATTAGCGAATACTGGATACGTTTTTGTAGTTACACCTTACAATATTGTCAATGTCGCTGGAACAGCAGGTGGATCACCTATTATTTACACAAATCCGACCGTTTTTAATGCAGGATCGCCTTCAGTCATATCACAATCAACCATTTTAATACCATATACTGGACAATTTAATAATTTAACTATTTATAACGGTACTTCCGATTCTTCCAGTAATGTTGTTACTCTTGGATTAGTTAATTACTATAAGTTTAATGTTAGCGATCAAGTCGGAAGTACCGTTTATGATTATGGTTCTGGTACATACTCTGCAATGTTACCTTCAGGTTCCACTATTAGCACAGCACAAAGTAAATTTGGTGGTGCTTCACTCTATGTCAGTTCTGGTAATGGTTGTACAATACCTGCATATAATTTCAATGGCACTACGGGTATGACTGTTACTTTTTGGTCTTATATTACAGGATATTCGGCTGGACAACCACCATTTTGTATGAAATATACGTCAAGTAGTACAATAGGAAATTCAGGTCAGATTTTACGTATATGGTATAGCAGTCCTTCTAGTAATGCTATTACACAATTTGTGATAGATACCGATACTACAGATATGTATATCAACGGTACAAGTGTTCCTTTTATAAATACGTGGGTTCATCAAGCCTATGTTGTATCAGGAACAGGCTTGTCTTTATATATAAATGGTACTTTATACGGTAGTATGACCTTCCATTCAACATTGCAAAATTTAACCTATGCATCTTTTACCATAGGTAGTGACATAAATTATAATGGTACTCTTCAAGGATATTTTGATGAATTTCGTGTGTATAATCGACAATTAGTTTCAACCGAAATATCTACAATATATAATTGGAACGGTTACAATAGTAACAGTGTCAGTGGTATTAGTGGGTTAACGGGTAATTATTTGACTTATAATGTCAAAGGATTTACTAATTTTGTGAAAACTGCTGATGGTTATTATGTTTATGTTTTTACAAAAAGTGTCGCCAATGCTATTGATATTTCTGGAGCAGGTAATATGTATATTCTTGCGGTTGGTGGCGGAGGTAGTGGAGGTACGAATCAATCTGGCGGTGGTGGTGGTGGAGGTGTTGTTCAAAAAACCGTCGCTCTTACATCACGTGAAACGATTTCAGTTAGTATAGGTGATGGTGGACTACCTGCTATCAATAAAGGAAATAATGGTGGCGCAACAAATGTTACTTTCTCACCTGATAGCTCATTTAATATTACAGCTTACGGCGGCGGGGCGGGTGGGTCGGCTACATATGCTGCTGGTAATGGTGGTAGTGGCGGTGGCGCCGGTGGTTACAGTAATACTGCTGGTACAGCCGTACCTAACATAATCGCCAGTGGTAGTACCGCTTTGGGTGGTAATAATGGTGGATCAGGGAATGGTGGAGGCGGAGGTGGCGGTGGCGGTGCCGGTGCTGTGGGTAGTAATCAAAGCGGTACTGTATCTGGATCAGGTGGAAACGGTATTGTTTGTACATTAACTGGTATATCCTCCAGTATTTACAATGGATATTATTGGGGTGGCGGTGGAGGTGGCAGTTATAGTACGGGTACTAGTGGCGGAAATGGCGGATTAGGCGGAGGTGGTGGAGCAGCAAATTACGCAGGAAGTGTCGGTGTCGGTGGAGGTAGCGCATTGAATGCCGGAAAAACTGCTTCAGCAACCGGTACTGCGCAAGCAGGTGGAGCGGGTGGAGCTAATACTGGTGGCGGCGGGGGTGGAGCTTCCTTAAATAGCGGTTATGCGAACGGTGGTGCTGGTGGTTCCGGAATTGTTATTATTGCAATCGCACCACCAAGTCCCTATTATTTATACAGTAATACATTGATTGCAAATACATCTTATACATTTTCATTAACGCCGTATAATGCTATTGGGGTTTCTGGTACTACACTCACTTTTCCTTCCCTGTATACTCTTGGTCAAATATATACTTGCAGCTTAGCATCATATTACTCAACATCCATTGATCTCTCATTTAGTGGAGGTTATTCTTATGTTTCCATCGGCAACAGTCTCACATCATACAATAATATTTACGGAACACAATATCGTTATACCAATTTAATTGCGAATAAATTGTACACATTTTCCATTTTACCTTACAATGTTGCGAATGTCAGTGGCACACCGTTCATAACCACATCAATTTATACGTTACCTTCCATTACTAATGTGAGTGTAGTACCCAATTCTACTACAGGATTTATGGTTACCTATACTGGCGCTTATTCTAATACTTCCATAGGTATTGCCAATAATATCATATCGATAACAAATTATGTACCATTAGTTACCACCATCGCCGCTACAATACCTTTTCCTGTTGCAAATTTATTATTTGATTTCTATGCCGGAAGCGGAACCAATGTTACAACGAATGCAGGAACTGTGACTAGCTGGACTGACGCTATCAACGGTGTTGTTGCCACAGGAAGTGGAACATACAATACCAACAAACAAAATAGTTTACCTATGATCTCTAGTGGTGCATTAATAACACCGTCGATTGGAAGTGGTAATCTCGATAATTGGACTCATTTTCTTGTATTTAAATTTGGAACTAATACATCCTCCGCATCTGGAGAGGGATTGTTTGAAAATAACGCGAATTATGGTGTACAAATAGGAATCAATGGTAATTATTCGGCCTGTTATAATCACATTGCTTGGGCACCAATTATGTCGAATGCAACCTTTGTAGCCAACGGTGTGTATATATTAGCAATCAGTTTTGCATTATCCGGTACTACAGCTACTTATGTATATCGTACCAATGGTGTCGACACCACACAAAGCCCTGGTTACGCAACAACATCTTATCATTATGTAGCTGGATCCTACATTGTATCCAAGGGTTCTTATGGAGGTGGTGCGCCACCGCAATCCGATGGTGGATTTGTAGGTGAACAACTATTTTATAATACAACCTTAACTTTGGCACAAATGCAATCAATTGAACAATATCTCTCGTGGAAATGGAGTATACCCATCGGTTCGCCCGCAGCAACCATAATGACTTCACCATTCGGTAATTCCGGTAATACAGCCAGTATTACAAACGCTCCGAATACATTACAAAATGGTGCCTATTCTTTTACTAGTTCATTTAACGATTACGGTTCTCAATATTATAATTATCAAGCATTTTCTTATTCATCTACCAATCCTTATTATTGGGCTTGTAATAGTCACGGAAGTGCTACAACGATTAATGGTGTAGTAATTAATGGTGAATGGTTACAAGTTCAAATACCTGTAAAAATAAATATGACGTCGTTTACTACTTGCAGTGTGAATAACAGTCCGAACAGTATTGTAATTGCTGGATCAACCGACAATAACATTTGGTACAACGTGTCTACTATATCAACTACCGGACTTTACAATACCAATTCGACTTCTACATTTGGTCCCAGTATCAATTATTCAACCAATTCTAACACCAATTTTTACAACTATTTCCGTTTTATTGTTACCAGTCCAGGTGGCAGTCAAACCAATATGGGTAAAGTAAATTTTAGTGGTGTTTATACTAACTTTACAGTATTCACTGGAATAACTTATTCACCTTATTTTATTACCGGTTTAGCTATTGATGCATCATATGTAATTTCAGTCACTCCATATAATAGAAATAATTTCGCAGGTAACACATTTGTTTCATCATTGTCTTATACGCAACCAACAGCTACTGTTGGTGTACCATATGCTTCCTCCGCTTATTCTATCAGTGTTCCATTTACAGGTAATTATGATACAGTATCAATATTCAATGGTCTCAGTAACACTAACTATGGAATTATTAATTCACCCTATTTATTTCAAGGATTGTTAACTAACACACAGTACAATTTTACGGTTACTCCTTACAATGTTAATTATAATGCAGGTTCCCCATCTACATCATTGTCTATTTTTACGTTTGGAAATGTTTTCATACAAAATGCTTATGCTGTGTCTACCTCAACGGTGCTTATTAATTATTCAGGTAAATATCAATATATTTCGATAACTAACAATGCAGGTAACGCATATGCACAAGTTTATACCGCATCACCCTTTTTATATACAAATTTAAATGTCAATACGCCATATATATTCTCGTTTGTTCCTTTTAATAATTACGGTGTCGCTGGAAATACAGTAAGTACTTCGACAGTTTGTACTTTACCCAATGTACTATTTAATTCTTGTAGTTCTGTTACCGCAAATATTGTAAATATTTATTTCACCGGCGCATTTAATAACGTTTCAATAACAGGTAATTCGGGCACTAATAGCGCATTTACATCAGGAAATACATTTACTGGAATTTCGAGTTCACCATATTCATTTAGCGGTCTATTACCCAATACTACTTACACGTTTAACATTACACCGTACAATTTTCAGAATATTTCAGGAGGTACAATCACAACTGCATCATTTACAACCCCGACTTTTATTACCGGAACAGCTTCCGCTACCAGTTCAACCTCTATTAGTGTTCCATTTTCAGGAATATATGACACTGTAACCATCGATAACAGTGCAAGTATTGTAAATACGGGAATCATAACCGCTCCTTATAATTTCACTGGATTGTCACAAAATACATTTTATAATTTCAACGTGACACCAATTTCAGGAGGTGTGTCAGGAAATACTTTACCTATAATATCGACTTGTACTTGGGGAGAAATTACTAGCACATATTCGCAAAATAATATATTAAATCAGGCTGTGACTAATACACCAAATATGAATATTTATTTTACCGGAACATATAGTTCTGTAAATATTTCCAATAATCGCGGCAATATATATACCGGAATTACCAGTTCACCATTTTTATTCACGGGATTAGATGGAAGTAGTAATTATACATTTACAATAACACCTTACAATCAAAGTGGCATTTCAGTAACAAGTATCAATACAACACCGAAATATTCTATTTCTTCATTATTCGCGAATATAACCAATATTTACGATCAAGCCGTACAATTTAATTTTGTTGGATATTATTCATATGTTACTATTACCAATACTACAACAGGTAATACAATAACTGGATTGAGAACATCACCTTATTTATTCACTGGACTAAGTATAAACACAAATTATAATTTTGTTTTGACTGGATATAACGGTAATGCAATCGTTGGTAATACATTTACATTCAATGTATCTACTACTATTTACAGTAAAGTATACAATACAAGTGCAGTATCATCTAGTGCTACAAAAATTTATTTTACAGGTGTAGAAAGTTCGATTGGTATATCAAATACACAACTCAGTGTAAGTGGTTCGCCAACTATAATCAGTATTGTCAAATCACCATACACGTATACAGGTCTCTCGGCTAATATTGCTTACAATTTTTATCTTTATCCTTATACCACTTTAGGTACGTGGTCATACACGAATTACACGCCAACAATGACCGTTTATACCTGGGCATCTGTAACTGGAGTCGCCTTTTCTGTCTCAGGATCGCTAACAATTATTGTCGCAACAATTACCGGAAGATTCTCCGGTATTTATTGGAGAAATTTAATTACAGGAACAACAAGCAATTACATTTCCGCAACGAATAGTATTGTAATTAATGACACCTCAGGAATCGTTTTAAATCAGATGTATTATTACAATATCATCCCCGTAAATTCAATCGGATATAGCCCGCCTTATTTTGGCAGCGCAGGTACTTATACAACTATCTATGCTTATAAAACTAGTACTACCACAATAAGTACGGCAACAACATCAACTTATACACTACCATCTAGTTCTGCCACCTTCATCGGAGCAAAAATTGTTGACACCTCGGTAAATTCTATCGGTATGGAATTCTCCGGTTATTATAGTTCTCTCACCATTTACAACAATGTAACAGGTAATACAATAACTAATGTTACATCCAATCCATACTATGTACCAAATCTGGTTTCTTTGACAAAATACACATTCACTATAGTGCCTTATTATAATGCCACTGTAATTGGAAATGCATTTTTAAATATCACAGCTACAATAGTAGCACCATTTACAGTGGGTGATATATCTGACGCATCCAATAATAATTTATTTTTACCATTTTACGGATCTTACGATAATATAACTGTTACAACGGGAGCAGGTCTTAATAAAATTGTTACCACGGGCATTACAAGTTCTCCGTTTGTTTTAATAAATTTTTCGTCAATGATTGATTCTTCCATTACAATTACACCTTATGATATTTGTGGTAATCGTGGTACTATTGTTACCAAATCACCCATATTTTATGGTCGATTTATTAACGATATGTCATTTAACAATTATACTGCTACAACCACGAGTATCACGCTTTCTTATACCGGAATGTTTTCCACGGTTTCCATTATTAATGGAAATACTACACCCGTTACGGGAATTACAACACCGACTTATTCATTCACTTCATTAACTCCAGGTACGCAATATTCTTTCCAATTAACACCTTATGATATAAGCGGTAATGCAGGTAATTCGGTAAATTTGACAGCATCCACCATTCCTACAATTACTTATGGAAATGTCATCGCATCCAGTGCTAGTAGTATTACAGTAAATTATACAGGAAACAATTCATCACTCGGACAATCATATTATATATTAGACAATTCGAATACTTATTCATATGATACGAATGTTCCGTTTGTTCTCGGATTATCAGGTAGCCCATATGTATTTACAAAAATAAATACGAGCGGCGCTACCGGAGTAATTACTACCCCTCTACAACCTAACAGCACGTATGCATCATTTTATTTGTATCCTTACAATAATGTCGGTGTTATTAATCGTTACAGTTATATTAATGTTCCCTCGATTTACACTTGGGGAATTATTAACAGCGTGACCTATATTCCTACCCTATCAACAATTACACTCTTTGTTACTGGCGTTTTCACTTCTATAGCCTGGAAAAATACTACAACCGGTATTATTGGAAATACACTTTCGGGAACCAACTCCATAACATTTACCGATGTTTCAGGATTATCACCTTTTAATTTTTACAATTATAGTCTAATACCTTATAACATTAATGGATTCGGACCTCTCGATTACAACACACCAGGAACCTATACTTTGGCTAACACAATTATTAAATATGGATATCTCAATCTTATTAGTCAAGCCGCTTACAATACGTGCCAAGGCGCCTACGCCTGTTTCTTGGTCAACAATAATTATACTGGACCTATTATTAAATTGCGTAATTTCAGTGACAATACTGGAGCAAGTGCGTCCGATTTTTATAGTGATATTTGTGGAAATATGACCACAGGACCGAATGGAACCGGTATCAGACTAAGCTCGTGGCTCGCAGATCCTCGATACGCCTTTGTAACAAAATGGTATGATCAATCAGTTGTTACCACAAATCACTCTACACAAAATAATTTACTATTACAACCGGTATTCGATGTATCATTTAGATTATTAAATTTTGGATATGCTGGTTCTAATGGGGGGTATGTTGGGACGGTTAATGCACAAGCATATCTCAATTTACCTAATGGTGCACTACCCTACAATGATTCGTCATATACTTATGTGAGTAAATTATGGAATATTACTGCAAATAATACGAATGCCAGTATTGTTTCTGGTGGAAGCAATGGAGGGAGTTCTATGACCATTATTATTGTAAATAACGCGAGTTTGGTCATAAATGCTTGGTATGGAAACGATTTACAATCATCCGTTAATTTCACACCAAATAGTGTTATTAGTGCAACATATGATGGTGCTATTCGAACTGCTATTGTTAATAATTCAGTCACATCAGCAGCGGCATCATCACGTGTACAAAACAATACATTGAATTACATAGGTCAATATAACGAAGGGGGTACCGTGCGAGGAATTAATGGTCAAATGTATTATTTGTATGTGTTTGGTAGCGTATTAAGTACAAGAGAACGAAATGTCATTGAATCAACTGTACGTTATTAATTCATTATATTTTTGCAACTACAATAACAAAACAAAATTAGAATCAAAAATAGATATTTACTAATTATACAGATCTTTTAGAATTGTTAAAAAAATAGAAAAAAACTTTTTTAGGAAAATCAAATTTGGACATTTATAAATGTCCATCCTGAGAATCCTGGAGAAAGTTTATTTAATGTGTTTTTAAAAAGTGATTTTACTGCATTATGGTGTAAATACCAAAAAAATGATGCAAAATTTATGCAGTGGTGTTTTTTTATATTTTGTAAAGATGGCATAAAATCAAAGTACTTTTAGGGGTAAAATAACTGTTGTGTTTACCCCAACTATATTCATAAACATCAAAGGAAAAATGCTTTGATGTTTATATAAAACCCCCTAAAAACTGCTTAAAAATAACCAGTACTTTTTAGTACTTTTACCCTTTTAATAATATATAAGCATAACTGATTTAAAATAAATATATCATTGTATAAATATAATGATTAAATTTTCGTGTGAACGGTGTCAATTTGCTTGTGTTAATAAAAAAGATTGGTTTCGTCATTTGAATACAGAACGACATTTGATTAATTGTAGCGACGAACTTGTCGAATTACCGAAACAGCATAATTGTGAAATGTGTCATTATTATTCGCACGATATCAGCAATTATAAAAAACATTTAATTTCAAAAAAACATACAACTAATCGCGGAAAACAAGAAGATAAATATTTGTTGGATCGACAAATTGTTTCCATAATTGATGAACGAATCGCACAACGAGAACCCAATACAACCATAATCAACAATATTACTAATAATAATAATAATAACATCAACAATATTACCAACGGTAATATTATGAACAATACCCTTAATAATCAGAAATTCAATCTCAATGTGTTTCTCAATGAAGATTGTAAAGATGCTCTTAATCTCACTGATTTCATAAACAATATTTCTCTAACCTTGGCTGATTTGGAAGAAACAGCGCGCTTAGGATATACCGATGGTATCACAAAAATTATCAACGATCGGATACAAACAATCGGTCAAAAGAAAAGACCTTATCATTGCACGGACAAAAAACGTCAAATCGTCTATGTAAAAGACGATGATTTGTGGGAAAAAGAACAGGATGACAAACCCAAAATGAAAAAAATGATTTCCAAAATTATCCACAAAAATATAGAACAATTGTCGGATTGGAAAAAAGCGAATCCAGAATGTATGGACATCTCCAATCGTAAAGGTGAAGAATATTTATCAATTATGGTAGAAGCCAATGGCGGTCATCATCGAGAAGAAAAAGAAGTACAAATTTTGAAAAATGTAATAAATATTGTAGAAGTTTAAATATTTATGTTTGTATAACCTTCACGATAATGATAATTACGTCGATTTTTTACATTATCATAATTTACAAAATACCAATTGTAATTGATATACTCTTTACCATTTAAATACATTCCAGAGACATCAATTAATACAAGATTTATGTCATTGATACGCAATGTAACGTATGTGCTAAATTGTTGATTTTCTATTACTTGATCATAATAAAATGTAATCCTTTTTTCTGGAATTGTGCAAAGTAATCTGTACCGCGGATCAGTTTTTGGAATTTGAAACATACATTTACCATTACGTATTTTGATCACTATTCCGGTATACTCTACAATTGTACGAATAATACCGTTGGGTAAGTGAGCGAATTTGTTACTTAATGTTTGCATTTTGTTAGATAATAATAATTTGATTATTATCTAAAAGCAATTCAATTTTATTTTTTATTGTTTCTTTTCGATTTGTTTTTCTTCGATTTTTTTCTTTTCGATTTGTTTTTTTTCGATAGAGATAATTTTCGTTTTTTACCGCCGTTGTATTCGCACATTCTAGATTTATCATTGTCACATACTGTAATTTTATTAGCACCACATTCTTTTTTGGCTAATTCAATCATTTTTGACGCTATTTCTCTGTAAAATCTAGGAAATTTTTTATATTTTTGTGAAGTATGAGTACAACAACATTTTTCATTCCAAAAAACAGGATTGCCTTTTTCATCCATTCCTGTGTATTTCATTGGTGTTTGAAATCTGTTTGAGTGAACCAAATATAATTCTCCTAATTTAAGGTTTTCTAAGGAGACTAGAATGCCCGATTCTTCTTCTTCTTCTTCTTCTTCTTCTTCTTGTGAATCTCTCCAAGTTGGAGAACCATCAACTGTTTTCGACATATCAACTGTTTTCGACATATTATACATATAATTAGATAATATTACCAAACGTTACCAACAAAAAATTTGGTGTGTGTCATCGGGTGAAACACTGCGCACCACGCCCTTTCAATATAATGAGCAACTTCACAATTCGCTGCGTCGGGAAAATCGGCTAACAATGATTCATAATAGGAACGCGGATGCTGTAAAATATCGCGTTTATCTACCGAGAAAATACCCATATAGGTTACACGATTAACAAAATTATTACCAAAATGTGATTCATACCATTTCCCAAAAGGGCGAATCGCAGCAGGTGTAACATTCGTGTCTGTTGATGAATCAATATTTGTTGGATCAGCACATTGATGTTGTGACAATTCAAAATTATAAAAGGCATCGAGAATACCTTCTTCTTTCACATCGCGATAAGAAAACATTGCGCGATCATAAATATCAATTGCATTAAATAATTCCAAAGCTTTTTCCAGTTTATAATCCAATTGAAGAGAACCTGGAACAAAAATGGTTATATCGGCTAAATCATTGTAATT
>Ga0136642_1000532_pt1 | contig 19528 bp, 20 predicted proteins | sample LowCatLa1302831Y_FD_115313 | JGI IMG/M metagenome (GOLD analysis project Ga0136642, IMG submission 115313) | Freshwater microbial communities from Lower Cathedral Lake, Yosemite National Park, California, USA - 13028-31Y | ecosystem: Environmental > Aquatic > Freshwater > Lake ... | reverse complement strand
GTGAAATTATGTGAATTAAACGATATATATTCAGATACAAACCCGTTATCTATATCATATGTAATAAATTCAAGTCCTAAAATTAAATTAATAAGCGATGTAGGTCCTGAATACACCGCAACTATTCCAAATGGAACTTATACAAAAAATACTTATATTGCAGCTATAAAGACAGCGCTTTTAACAATAAATTCTCCTCCGGATGTAACAGTAGAAACAGAAGTAAAGGAAGATTTAACCTTGGGAAAATTATCTATTTCATTATCTATTCATGTAATTATTTCTCCCGATGATGAATTAAGCGAATTAGATTATGAGATGATATTTGAAGATTCTGGTGCTAATAATTCTTGGGTAAATTATCTTGGAATAATGAATTCAAGTTATATATTGAGTAATTATCATAATATAGGTTATGATAACTCTACAATAATAGCGGAAAACCCAATAAAAGACCAAGTGATAAGCATAGACTTTACAAATAATAAATTTAATATATCACCGCAAACAACAACAACCGGAGACAATACTGTCGCTATTACTATTCCTGATGGTAATTATACGAAAGCGCAGCTATATTCGATAATAAATTCTGAGTTTAGTAAGGACTCGATATCTAACGGTTCTTTAATTCAATCAATATGGGATGCGAGTGGAAACGAATACGTAAAATTAAGACTGAATATGAATAAAATATATACAGCAAAGGATTATAGTTTGACATTTTATAATTTTACGGATTATGTCTCATGTATTACCATGCCCGATGGACATTCTACGTTAACTCCTATTCCATGGGAGGGAACAATGGGGTGGATGTTAGGATTTCATTCTAATACGTCTTATAATTTGAATAAAGATTATAACCCGGATAATGTTTATACAAATAACGCAATTACGGGAGTCGTTACAATAAGAGGCGATTCTGTTATTAATACTAATAGTTTGACGAATATATATATAGTATTGGAAGACTATGCGCAAAATCATATTAATGACGGAATAGTAAACGCAACACCTCGAACTAAATCATATAAACTTCCATCTTATACGAGTTTAGCATCGGCAAAATGCGATCCGGTATCCTCTAAAAAAACTATTTTATCATATGATAATTTATCAAATCCTGGAGCGCTTTTAACTTCGAATCAATATTTCGCAGGAACGGAGCAATTAAGAGAAACATTGATGGTGGATAATTCAAACTTGACAAATATTACAAGCACGTCTATGAGAAATATAATGTCTGTAGTTTTTCTGAATAAATTACCGGCTTGGGGGCAGCCATTTGTAGATAACGGCGGTGGTAACTTGAACCAAGACCGTAAATATTTCGGACCGGTTAATATTTCTAGGATAACGTTACAACTAATTAACGATCAGGGTTATTTAATGGATTTAAATGGATCAGATTGGTCGGTTACGTTATTATGTGATATGTTATATAGTTCTCATGACGGGAAATAATTTTAGAGACATATATTATAATGTCGATAGTCACTTTAAAACGAAAAACCGCTACTCAGTATAATAATATGAGCGTGGGCACAAAAGGAGGGTTTTCATTAAATGGTGGGTATCGTAATCAAGGATACGTCGGGCAAAACGTTATTTCGAGATCTTTACCGAAAACACCTATGCGAGGAAACGCAATGCGCGGTCACGGTGGCTGCTGTGGAACTTATGTTATTCGACCACCTATTCAATCTGCAGTAGTATCCCAAGAAAATTCCAATATAATTAAGCCGTCGGTTCTTGGAACGGATGGAATGATTTCAATTACATATAGATGGATTACTCGACCTCAACCTTTTACAAGCGTAAAACCTGATGATACTTTAAATCAAAACACGCAAGGTGAATATATATTTTCTTTATCACGTAAAACACTGCAAACATTAAAAAAATGTAATCGTGCTGCTCCTCCGAAAATCCCCGGTTGTTGTTCTACGTCTTCAAGTATTCTTGGACGTAAAACAGTTCCAGGAGCGGTCGTTAAAAATCCTCCCGTGAAAAACACCTGGCGTTCTTACGACGAATATATGCAGAACTGGGATGCAGAATGCACTCAAAATGATGTATTTATTCATTTATCTTCAACACAAAATTCGTGTATTTTAGGGAGTAAATAAAACTTGCCGTAAAATTGATATAATATCGCAGTAAAATTTCGATATTATAAAAGATGGATCCTGTCGAGAAAGAATACATTGAGACATTAACCGAAAAGGAACATAAGGCTTATGAAATCGCAGTTTCGCATTTGGGATCATCGTTTGATTTAAGTAAATCGAGCGGGTTTATAAAATGGAAGAAGGAGAACGCACTTCCTACGATACCCGAAGACACAAAATAGTATTAATTAACTGACTTATCTATTACTTTAAATTCTCTATAACTAAGAACTCTGTTTTGCACCGACGTCGAACTTTCGACCAAAGATTTGGATAATTCGGTTGAAAATCGCTTCATATTCTTGGGAATGGTTTTAATGATATTAAAATTGGTTATTTTACCGAGATGGATGAATTTGTTTTTATTCAGATCCTTTGGTTTATTTATATCCTTTGGTTTACTCGCATCCTCAGGCGTAGTATTCTTGGAATATTCTACTTTATTGGATGTTTCTATAGAATATTTTTTCAATTTTGCAAATGGACCTGATATAATATTATTAGCGGAACGAGATTTGTTTTGTTTTTCTCTTTCGACAGCGTCTTCGTGTTTTCGCATCTTAAGGAAAGGTGAAATCATTTTATCAGTTACAAAATAAGATTCGTCCATAAAAAAATCTCGACATAGAAACGTTCTACAATACTTCATTGAAACTGCATTTAAAATATCATAATTCGCCTGTCTATCTGAATAATAAGAGAAACCTTCTTTATACGCATCATAAAACATGATAATAATATTGTTATCAACACATTCTATCAATAATCGCGTCTTCCAGTTACTCTCGAGATGATTATTCGGAAATTGGACGATTTTATTATATTCGGGTCTGATATAAAAAACGGGTTCAATATTTTCATTGGCTACTTTTTCATCAAATGATTTCATGAATACGTTTTTTTGATACTGTTTATATTTATCGTTTTCTGATAGTTCAAAGACGGGTTCGTAGCGTTTTATTGAGGGTCTAAATTTCCAATCAAAAAAAGAGCGAATAAATGCAGTAAATATATTGATTACCCACCACATTATACTATTGAAAATCAATAATTTTAAATGGTTTCATCGTTAATTTACAAGTCATATGTGAGCATTTTCTATCTGAGAACGGCGTAATTCAAACAAGTCGAGCATTTCCTTTTCCAAGAACGGAACTTCAATACGATCATAAGTCTTATAAGGATTATCAGGATGAAGACACACCAAATATAATCCGGTCACCTTCTTCCCATATTTTTGTTCCAAGATTGTCTTATAGACATTGAGTTGAAGTGAGTAATGCCAGAAGTTCGTATCCGGTAGATGCGAAATACACGGAGTAAGCGCGGACTTATTATAAGGACTCTCGTATAAAATCTCCTTACAGCGCTTCCAATCATAGATTTGGATCGTCCCATCGGGGTTCTCGAAAATCATATCGATCGAACCCGAGATCTTGATTTCTTCGTAATAAACCATCCACTCCGTGCGATAAGGCTTTAATTCTGGGAAATCGCGAACGAAACGCTGGAACCATTCATATTCGATGCTTGTATTAGTAACCGGCAACTTATTAAAGTAGCATTCAATATCGTAGTGCATATTTGTTCCCGCTCCGGAAGCCGAATCGCGATTTTGATCCCAATCCGCCTTGATTGTCTCGCGCGTCATTCCGTAATATTTATATGTAGGATCGGACATGCGTCTACCCCTCAGAATATTATCAATAATCGAATCGGCGTCGAAAACAGGGAAATGATGATGGTTCCACGTAGTGACGGAGGTAAATCCCTGTTGTCCATGAACCGTATAGATATGCGGACCTTCATCGAAAGTTATAAATTGATCACGTGGATGCGCATTGAGTTTGGCGAGATAATCAGGAATCGGTCGCGACATGGTTTGGATTATTATATTCTTGGTAATATAAAGCAAACGTTATATCAATTTTTATCTGTTATTATAATAAGAATAATAAATAATGATTATCAAAACAGAAAAGAAAGGAAACGTCACTGTTTACCATGTAAAAAAAGAATATGATGATGCGAAGATGGAAAAGAAACTAAATACGCATATAAAACCAGAGCATATAAAGACAATTATTGATCACGATGCGGATGTCTATGCGGAAGACGGTAAGTTATTGCTACGATTTAGAAAGAAGGCGATATCCAATAGCGATCATATTGATGCGTTTTACAATAATATTATTAAATTCGCGAAAAACGTCAGTAGTAACCGGGGAAATGCCACGGGATCCAAGACGCATAATCTTAGAACGAACCCCAAAGTTATGAGTAATATTTTTGGATTTTTCGACAGTTGGTCCCCGTCCCAGAAAATTATATTCCGAAAACACAATAAAACACCAAAAATTGCTGTTCGTGAATGCCGATTTAATATGGAATATCCCGATGAATATACAAAGACAATACCGATGATCAAGGACATCGATGCGTTATATGCGAAACTCATTCCGGAAAAATATAAACTCCAGAAGAAAAAGGCGAACCAGACACACTTCAAAATCGCAAATACGTCGTTCACTACGGTAACCACCAACGTGAATTATCAAACCTCGATTCATACCGACAAAGGCGACGACGTAGAAGGTTTCGGAAATTTAGCGGTTATCGAACGCGGTAATTATAAAGGTGGCGAAACGTGCTTACCACAATATGGTATTGGTGTAGATGTGCGTATGGGTGATATTTTATTTATGGACGTTCATCAGCCACATGCGAATTTGCCTATTAAAAAAGAGAACGATGAAGCTATCCGATTATCCATTGTTTGCTACTTGAGAGAAAAGGTTTGGCGAAATACGGCGGGTAGGACCAGGCGCTTTTACGAAACCCATAATAAGACGTTGAAAAAAATATTCAGGCATTAATAAAATACCTATAGGTAATATATACAAAACATAATACATATAATGTCATCGGATTATGTAGTCGCCATTCCGTCCTATAAACGCCAAGATGTCCTCGCAAAAAAGACTTTGAAAACTCTGAAAGACGGTGGCGTCCCGAAGTCCAAGATCTTTATCTTTATGGCAAACGAAGAAGAATGCGCGAATTACGAAAAAGAGATACCCAAGGATCTCTATAACAAACTCGTAGTCGGTGTAAAAGGTATTACAAATCAACGCAAATTCATCGTGAAATATTTCCCGGAAAATCAATACGTGGTTTCTATTGACGACGACGTAGAACGCATCGAAAAGAAGACCGGCGAACAGACTCTCGGAAAAGTAACGAATGTAGACAAGTTTTTCAGAGACGGTTACAGCGACTTAAAAAAACAGGGCTTATATATTTGGGGAATTTACCCGGTGCGTAATCCTTTTTTCATGAAGTCCAAGGCAACTACGGATCTGAAATTCATTATCGGGGTTTTACGCGGATTTATTAATCGTAAATCCAAGGATTTAGAACCCTCGCCCAGTGCCGAGGGTAAGGAGGACTATGAACAATCGATCTTGTATTTTAAGAAAGACGGCGGTGTATTACGTTATAATGGCGTAACCACGAAAACCAAGTTTAATTCGGCGGGAGGTCTTGGAAAAGACCGGTTTGAAATGAATAAAAAAGCCGCCGAGTATTTGCAAAAGGCGTATCCGGATTTGGTGACCATTTTCCATAGAAAAAACGGAATGACCGAGGTCAAATTAAAGCGCGAATCTTCGACTAACAACACCACAAAGTCGAAGAAATCCAATAAACACAATAAAACATCTAAGAAAATTAATTAAATACAGTAAGTTATAATATATTATTATAAAAACCATACACCAATGACAACACGATTTAAGCTTTTATCTGAAATTCGACCAGGTAAAAGCTATAAACTCATAACCTTCAATCATGGCATAAGAATGGCGGATTTTCAATTAGGACGCACGGATTCCAAGAACATTAAGGATGTCACGGTTCTTGGAAAACTCCTGGAGATCCGGCAATACGGAAGATCTTATGACCCGGATATTTCGCTTTGTTTTGAAATGGAAAACGGCGATTCTCTGTTGTTTGACCCTTCGTTTGGATCGACCGAAGCTTATATAGAATACGAAATTGATACGGAAGAAAAATCAAGACAGCGGATCCAAGAACGTACGCGACTATTGAGTGTAGAAATTGAAGGAAATGACTGGGCTTTAAGACCGGAAAATGTGGTCGGAACACAAGGAATCGATATAAGTAGATTTTCGTCTCCTTAACTATTATGAATACTCATTACCAGCCAAATTTTCAATATTTTTTTCTATTTGGTTATACAACCACTTTTTGATTTCGGACTTACGCCGATCTTCACTTTGCTTTCCGACACCGTTGATTTTTTGCATATATTCCAAGTTTTTCTCCTTTTCGGATTCCGACGAATTGATCAAATCCGCGTTCTCAATCTGCCATTTGATGAATTCTTGGAGAAACCGATGCGAAAGACGGTCCATCCATCGGTCCAGATCTTCACCTGTTGCGATTCTCCATGACGATGTTCCTAACGCCACGTCCTTTACAAATAAATAAAGCGTCCCGGGTTTTTGTGTGAATGCTCGAACGGGCGAGTTTGTAACCCGTTCTAAATGCGAATGAATACACTGCTTCATTCCTTCAGCAAGACCATTTTCGAATACATACTGTAAATGGTCTTGGTCTACTTGAATTTGCTTCGTCCATTCGACAAATGATTGCAATGGTATATAGCTCGATGGACCATGTAGCCAATCTATTATTAATCTCCTCTTTTTGATAAGCATAGAATCCTTTAGCGTTTCGACTTCTTTTTGTAGTTTAGAAACTTGTAGAGTTAGGTGTTGTATGAGTTTGTATTGATGCTGAGGACTGGGCAAAATTTCAAACAGTTCGGTCTCTCTATCATGCTCTCGTTTTGATTTCGCAAAGAAGTCGCAGCTAGGAACATGTTGGTCGAATAGATCCTTGAACCGGAACGATCGGTCGCATATTTTACAGTGTTGATTATTCATTTGTCTTATTAAGAGTGAAGTGTATAATAGTTACGATTTCAATTTTTAATCAATTTTACACCTTTGCGCATTTATCGGCTAACTGGATTTCAATGTATAAAATATAAGTATATTTATATGATTAAAATAATTTTGCCCATTTTGATAGGTGTTTTAGTTGTTGTTTTATTTATTTATATGTTTGATAGATATATTTTTGGAAGACTGAAAGAGGGAGCATCCGACTCTAGTTCAGGGTCAGACTCAGCATCAGGATCAGCATCAGACTCTGCATCAGGATCGGCATCAGGGTCAGACTCAGGATCGGCATCAGGATCGGCATCAGGATCGGCATCAGGGTCAGACTCAGGATCAGGATCGGCATCAGGATCGGCATCAGGGTCAGACTCAGGATCAGACTCTGCATCAGGATCGGCATCAGGATCGGCATCAGGGTCAGCATCGGAATCGGGGTCTGCATCAGACTCTGGTGGTTATGTGTCTCCAGATGTTCGCCATTCGTCGACTATTATAGGATCATCATATTCAAGCTCAGGCGAAGAAGTCGAACAAGTCGAAAAAGGCGAAGAAGAAGAAGAAGGCGAAGACGAAGAAGAAGAGGAAACAAACGTCTGGCGTGACGCGGCTCAAAATTTCAGAAAAACATTGTATTGTTATTTCTTCGATCCACATGATAGTACCTGTAAACATGATTTAGATGATATTGATACGGCAGCGTCAACATATGTTGCCGCAGTAGAACTAGACAATTTACAATCTCACGTAAACGATCGGTTGTATAATTAAAAATATGTATAAGTATATCATAAATGAGTGATTATTTAGATGATGCCGCGCTATTTATGACCCCTAGAGTAACACAACACGGGGGTCATATGATTATGACAAACGTTCAAAAACAAACCCGACAAAAATACATTAATCTGGATACACGATTCAGGGACGATTTCCAAGCCTCGAATCTAATAAACTATAACATCACTCTACCTGAACGCATCAATGAAGTAAAATCAATAACGGTTTCTAATATCGAGCTGCCAATTTATTATTACAACATTTCGGAAAATCTTGGAAATAATTCGTTTGGGTTGACTATTTCAGACAAACCTTTTACAATAATAATCCCCGACGGTCAATATGATATTTCTGGAACAATCGCCGCAATAAATACATCTATAGGCGCTGCAGGTATCACGAATATAAACTTTTCTATTAAAAATAACAAATCTATATTTGTAAACACAAATACAACGATGCCGGCAATGATAGATTTTTCAATAACAAGTAGTGGCGTGTCCAATTCCTCTAATTTAAAATTCAAATTTGGTGGAATTCTAGGCTTCCAATATCCCGAATATATGTTAACGAGTAACTCGCCGTCTATAACAAGCACCGGAACAGTGAATCTGAATGGACCTAGATATTTGTACGTAATCATTGACGAGTTTTCGGGAAAGGGTAATCAAGCAGCGTTTTCAACCCAGTTACAGAACTCCTCTCTTGGAAGAAATATCCTAGCACGAATTCAAATCGACGGGAGAAAATATCCGTACGGGTCGACTTTGACCGCGAATCGAGGAAGTAGTGGGCTATTAACATCCAATATTCGTAGCTATAACGGTAAAATAGACGTTCAGCGATTTAATATACAACTCGTGAATGAAGCGGGAACTATTATGGATTTGAATGGACAGGATCTCGCATTATGTTTATTCGCCGATTACGAATAGTAAGAGGTTTATTTCAGATCCTCCGCCTACGCGGTAAAATTGAAATCGAATTATCTCATTATGACACTTTAACTATCATAATGAACACAGAAAATTTATCCCCAGAACAAAAATACGCATATGAGCAATTTAAAAAGGGCGAAAATCTCTTTATCACCGGACCAGGAGGAACCGGTAAAACGAAAATCATCGGACACTTAGTGAATCATTGTGCCGCGAATATAATCCCTCATCAAGTATGTGCACTTACCGGATGTGCTGCGCTTTTACTGAATTGCGGAGCACGAACCCTTCATTCATGGAGCGGCATCAAGCTCGCCAAAGGACCCAATCATTATACGATTGCGAATATTCGGAAAAACCGGCGTATTTGCGCTGAATGGCGTAAAGTAAAAGTCTTGATTGTGGACGAAGTCAGTATGATGTCTTTGAAAATATTCGAACTTATTGAGGAGGTCGCTCGTGCGACCCGATTATCGCAACTTCCCTTTGGTGGAATTCAAGTCGTGTTTTGTGGCGACTTTTATCAACTTCCGCCCGTAGGAACAGCCGGACAACCGGAGACTGAACTATTTTGCTTCGAATCGCCTATTTGGAACCAGGTATTTCCCGGAAAAAATCACGTACAACTCCAGACCATCTTTCGTCAGGTAGACCCATTGTATAAATCGATTCTACTGCAGATTCGCGAGGGGGCTTTATCAGAGGAAAACGCGAATATTTTAAAGGGATATGTGAAACGCGAATTCAATCCAGACCAACATAACGGGTGTTTACCGACGAAACTGTTCCCGACGCGCGCGAAAACCGATTTCTTGAATAAACTCATGTTTTCCAAGTTGGCGGACCCAGAATATACGTTCAAATCAGAAAAGAAATACGATTGTAAGACGTATTTGGATTCAAATAAAGCGATTTCCACAGAGGATCTTATAAAAGGATCGAAACTATCTGCGCAAGAAATCGAATATGAACTCGAGGGACTAATGAATAGCTCGAATCTCCAAGATACGCTTATTCTTAAAAAGGGCGCGATTGTCATGTGTACGATGAATCTAGATATGGATTCTGGAATTTGTAACGGATCGCAGGGAATCGTCATTGATGTTACTCAAACTATCCCGGCTTATCCTGTAGTGAAATTCTCGAATGGACTTGTAAAAACTATTCAGCCGCAGTTTCGGCAGTCCGATGAATACCCCACAATTGCGATTGGACAAGTTCCCCTGATGCTCGCTTGGGCACTTACCATCCATAAGATCCAAGGCGCAACCTTGGAAATGGCGGACATCGACGTCGGAACAAATATATTCGAATATGGTCAAACCTATGTCGCACTTTCTCGTGTTCAAAGTTTGGACGGGCTCTATTTGACCGCGTTCAATCCGGGACGTATTCGCGCGAATGAGTCGGTCCGAGCCTTCTACGGACAGCTACCAAAAAACGTAAATTATGCAGATTTGATCCAAGAGCAAATTATACCCCCGTCAGATACTAAGAAAATCCGATTATAAATTAATCTGACACTATTGTGAATTACAATTATTTATTTTGCCTCTGCATATATCTAGTAATAATATAAAATGTTATCGAGAATAGGTGATTATGAATATTATGAAACACCGGATAATCAAGATGTTTATTATGTGAATTTACATCGACAAGCCGGTTTTTTTATTACCGGTGATAAAACTATTATTAACGGATCTAGATATTATTCATATTATGATGGAGCGGAAGGGTTCGCTATTAGTAATCAAAACGTATTGAATAATATATCTGATTCTGATTTGGAAAATGCCGTTTACGTCGGTGATACTATTATATCAATATGTAAATGGTTTGTTACATACGGTCACTTCATGGACGAAGCATTCAATCTATGCGACTTCCAGAATAAGCTATCACATATATCAACAAAAGTATTATTGGATTATCATACAGATAATTTACTAATAACGAATTACCCCGTGTATTCGAATTATAAAACTATAGACGATATATTATTTGACGGAACAGGCGTAAATGCTTATTCTTATGGAATGAACATACTCAAAATGAAAAAACTTTATCTTGTGAAACACGCTATTACGGACCCAATGTTTCATGCATTTCCTGAATATTCTCGGAATAAAATTTTATCCAAGATTATAACTTTACGAAATACTCGCATGAAACTTATTTTTAACCCAGAAACGCGATTATTTATTACTAGAAACACCGCAAAACATATGCACCGAAATTTGGATAACGAAACACAAATAGAAGAATATTTACATATAAATCAATACATCGCCGTTAATCCAGAGCAGATTTCATTCGAAAAATTCATAGGGTTTTTATATAAAGCCAACCGCATAGCAATGACTTGGGGCGGTGCCCTAACAAATATGTGTTATTGTTCTCCAAATACGCATATTATTATTTTGAAATCCAAGTCTTACGAACACGAAAATCTGAGATTATTCGAGACTATAATACGGACGTATAAACTGAATGTTAGTGTGGTTTCACATAAAAATAATACTATCGAAATACCATTTCTTATATAAAATTGTAATATTTGTAATACACGATAATATTACAATTCATCTGTGCTGAGATATCAAAAATATTTAGTTACATATATGCAAAAACTCGTATTCTGGGTGAATTGCCAGGCAGGGGCGATTCATTATGCATTAAATAAATGTTATATGGGTGCATACGATATTCACCATTTCGCCAACTATCAATACATACGCAGTAAAAAAACGTTACCTGCGGAATTCTTGGACGCGGATATTTTTATTTATCAAAATTACTCGTATCGAGAGGACCCCACGTATGAATTATCAAACATATTGACCAATATTCTGAAACCGGGATGTAAGCGTATATGTATTCCGTTTTTACAATGCGATGCTCTGTTTTGCTATAGACCCGACTCCCCTAAGAATCATAAAACCATAAACCATGAATTTCCACATGGTGCTTTTTATAGCGGCGTCGAATATATTGAGAATTATCTCGACAGTAACACCCTGGAAACAAAATCGGAAATAATATCGCAATGTTATAAAACACTCATGAGTGACGATGTAGTGTCGCCGGAAATAATAAAACAATATTATGATCGGAATTTCGAATATTTTCGGAACAAAATCTTGGAAAGCGACTTGCCGGAATTATATGGGTTTATTAAATCGAATTTTGCCAAGATTCGGTTATTTCATAATAGGAATCATCCAACGGGGATATTAATGAACGAATTGGTAAAGGGGGTATTTCGGAAAATGGATCTTATATATCCATCACAAGATAAAGAAGCCCTGATCGATGTTTTCAATTACCATATGAATCTGAACGACTGGGTAATGCCAATCTTACCATGTGTCCAGCGTTATCATGGCTTGGAATTCGACTGTAACACGTGTTCTTCAAAATATAATCCTACCATAAAAGATATATATTCATTTGTTCAATCCTATGTTCATGCATTCCACTATCCTTTATTCAAACAATCTGATAAATTCCAAGACGATGGCTTTATTGAAAACGCCTCTTGGTTTTATGTTCCGTCGGATAAAAAACTAATACCTTGGTTCGCGAATATATGCCATTATTTTTTGATCATAAATGGAGATCATTATATCAGTGATTTTGAATATAGCGACGTTTTCTCAGAGTTTATCCAAGACGTAACCACCGATATTTTGGCGGTTTCGAAGACACCGCGTAAAATCTTGGAATTAGACCGCGTAATTTTCATCAAAATCCCGTTTTTGAATGCCGGGCATGCGTTTAGTAATATAACACGGGCAATATATAAGATAAAACATAATCCTCGGTTGTCCGACTACACAATAGTTATAACTCAGGAATTGGTGGATTTCAGTCCATTTTTACTTAGTATTATTCATTTATTTTTCCAAGACGTTGTTATTATCGACGAATATACAATCGTTAATTTCAAATCCGCTTATATAATCCGCGACTATTCTGTAAAATGCGATATAGCCAACGGTTATTTGATTGATCGAGTGAAATCTATCATAAATATAACCGACGCGAATGGGATATGCGATAATATTTGTTTGATAAAGACGCCGATTACGAAATCGGGTAATAATACTCGTGTGTTTGATGCCGAATATAACGATTTTATAAAAAAGTACGGATTTATGATAGTTATTCCTGAGAACTATACGATAGTCGAGCTATTTCGACTCATATATGGAGCAAAACGCGTAATAATGTCTTGGGGGTGTTGTTGTTATTTGAATAGTGTATTCACGAATCCAAACTCAAACGTTCTCGTTCTTGGACATGACGAATATAAATACGAATATGACCAATTCCCTGGTAATCAAATTTATGATTCGGCGTGGTTTCCTGTAAAATCTCGGGTAAAACTCAGTGCTTTGTATTTGGAATCCGAGCTTACAAATAGAGTCAAGGTTATCTTGGATGAAAAAATAAGGGCTTTATTCATATAATGCCTGGCGGAAAGGCATTAATGGGGTATACCGGATTCGTGGGGTCGAATTTATTACAGTTCTATAAATTCGATCATTTTTATAATAGCCGGAACTTTGTGGATGCAGCACACCAATCATTTGATGAATTATTTATATGCTGCATTCCTGCCGTAAAATGGCGCGCCAACAAATATCCACAGGAAGATGCGGATGCGATTGAACAAATACAGTCGATCTTGGAAACAATAAGCGCAAAACGCGTGGTTTTGATTAGTACAATCGACGTATATGACGACGTTGACCGTAAATACGACGAAGATTATGATTGTGATTGGATACATAATCTTGCCTATGGTCGAAATAGATATTTATTCGAGCGGTTTATACAACGGACATTTGATAATCACCATGTTATACGTTTACCGGCGCTTTTCGGAAAGGGTCTGAAAAAAAATGTCATCTATGACCTCATACATGCGAACCAAATCGAGAATATTCCAAGAAATTCCATGTTTCAATGGTATGATTTGAACTGGCTATCACAAGACATCGACCTTATCATAAAAAACGGACTCCGAACGTGTAATTTATTTACAGAGCCGCTTCCTACACACGAAATCTTGGACTTATTCGATCACGATCGAGACGCGTATAATCAAAACAGAACACCAATTGTATATAATTCCAAGACCAAATATTCCGAGGTATTCGATTGCGACGTTCCGGGGTATATTCGCTCACGCTCCGAAGTGTTATGTAGTATTATAAAATTCATTTTGTTTGATAAAATCGATAAATCGAGATTATCTGTTTCGAATATATGCGTCGACCGTGATATGCAATTTCAATTTGCATGTTTGCTCCGACTATACGGCATCTCGCGAGTTCAAGTTGCTCCTACGACGTTAGTAAAAGACGCGGACTGGTCCAAAATAGGCGACCTAGACCTCGGGGTATTTGTAGATCAAGGTCTAACCGTACAATCGTTTCAATCGATTACCTTTGGCAAAGCGGATTTGAATATTTTTCCCAAGAATACCCGGGATCAACTTATGGAGCACCTGAAATGCGTCGTTAAAACTGCGTCAAAACATAAGGTCCCGTTTTTGGTCTTTGGCTGCCCTAGAAATCGTCAGGTTTTACCAGAAATCGAAGATCCAGACACTATTTTTGTAGAGTTTTTCCAAGATCTTGGAAACTATTGTGCAGAATTGGGCGTCATTATCTGTATAGAACCGAATGCCAAAGAATATGGATGTAATTATTTGAATACGATTGAAGAAGTTGGTCGTACTGTTACACGCATCAATAACTCATCAATAAAAATGATGGTGGATATCGGAAATATCATGATGGAGCAAGATGATATTACTAAGATTGCGGAGTATAAAAACGTGATATATAACGTAGATATAGCACAGCCTCGGATGCGTTCATTCGTGGATCCACAAAAACAGCATATTAAATTCCGGGAAGTAATAAATAAACATGTGAATACGAATCGAACCTTGGAAATGCTCGGAATAAAAGACCTTGAACCCCTGAATCGATCATTAGAGAATTTTATTTCGTTATATGGGAATTGATATATTCCAAGACATAATCCTCGAATTCGAAAATCCCGTATATTTTACCGCAATTCACGGTCAAAACCCCGGGCTCGACTTCTTCGATTGTTATATCACGCGAATCTGACGCCGATAGCATTTTGGTTTTCTTGGATAAAAAATACGACACGTATTCGAAATCTTCCAAGAACTTTGGATAGTATCCTTTTACCTTGGATTCCATGTTTTGACGCGCGTATTCAATTTCCTCTTCGGAAACCTCGCATCGGTCGACGCCGACGGCTCTATTTGACGAAATAATAGGTGTGAATTCGACATCAGTAAGTGTGTATATGTTTTGCGAAATATCGCGTGGATAAAGCGAAAAAAACTTACCGTCCATGATAGTAATGGCATCAAATCCGGGATCGTCGTTCAACTTTTTATATAACAACGAAATCGTGAGTTCGTATTTATAGTCTTTCTTGGATAATTCGAGTTGATTATAAGTACAATCTAGTAACAAGTCACAAGCAAAATCACGTGCATATGATCCATATTCGCTGGTTTTCTTACATTTTACCAAGATTTTACCATTCGCGTCCCTGGAATATCCTTCGAATTCCGTGTTTTTATGAATACGCGTGTTTTTTAAACAGTCTTTCAAAAACTTCTTGGATTTTTCCGAATGAATCACTTGTTCGCCCGTAGAAATCATATTCCCCGACACGTTTTGAAACTCGGTATTTGGAACTTCACCAAAGGCAAACCCTTCGCTTCTATAAATACTCACATAGGTTTGATAATCCAATATAGAATTCTTGGAAATAAAGTAATAATTGCGATCGATAACATCGATACATTCGGGGTATTCGCGCGAAAATCGGTAGAAATTATCTTTACACATGGACCGTGTATCAAAATCGCGACAATAATGGTAGCCCAGATGTAAACGATTTTGGTTATAATACGAAGAATTATCGAATATATCCGACTGTTTCTCAATTAAAACCACATTATAACGATCTTGTAGGATCCTGGCAATATGACATCCATACCACCCCCCGCCAATTATAATAATATCTTTAATCGGTAATGTTGCCGGCATATATTATCTATGTACAAACAAACTAAAACGTTACCATAAATAATAGTATTATAATATTATTTCAGAACTGTATCATAAACGGTAATACTCCGATACTATTGGCGAAACCCTAGATTCTCCGAGCTATTCGGATTTTCCGGGAATTCTCTGGGGGAAAAACGGTTCTGGACATTTCACTGGACAAACAAAATGTCCAAAGTGAAAAAATTGGTCCGAAAATTTCATAAAAAACGGAAAAAAGCTGTTGGAGCCAGTTGGTCATATCGGCTTTTTAACCTTGAAAACTGTCACTGCATATTTTTTCGAGGGACCGGTCATGCGTATTTAGGAACTAAATCATGTCTTTTTATATGGTAATGAAAAGACCAGATTTAGTTCATAAAGTTCCGACGATTTTCGAGTGTACATACTGTCACTATAGTACGTCACGTAAGAGTCAATATGAAAGACACCTAGCAACTGATAAACATAAAAAGACCGAAAAAGACCAAAACCCAGTTCCGGTAGTTCGGGAGAGCTATACGTGTGCATGTTGCAGGTTCAGTACTGCACATAAGACGAAATACACTACGCATCTGAATACCGAGAAGCATAGGCGTCTGAATACGGCGGAAAACGTGAGCTTGGTTCCAGTGGAAACCTCCAAGTCGGATACAATGATTTATGAGATCCTCATGAAATTGGCGACGTCGACATGCGCCTTGGAAGCCAAGGTCGCCGAGTTATCGCAATCGAATACGATCAATAATACTGTGAATAATACGGCGAATACGATCAACGCGAATACCACGAATAATAATAACATAACCGTGAATATGTTCTTGGAACAATATTGTAAAGATGCGATTACGATCCAAGATTTCATACAGTCGATTCAGACAACCAATGACGATGTTTTGTATTTGACGAAACACGGAAATAAGGAGGGTGTGACGAAAATAGTGACCTCCGCCTTGGATCAATTAGCGATCACCGAGCGTCCGATTCATTGCACGGATACAAAACGGCATACGACATACATAAAAGACACAGAGGGTTGGAACAAAGAGAAATCGCAGGATTATTTGAAGCGTCTATGTAATGTAACACAGCATAAATGCATGAAAAATGCCATGGAAATCTTGGAATCGAATCCGAATTATAGTATCAATGGAACACCCGAATACGAAGAACGTATCCGAATGATGGCGGAAGTAACGACTTATGCAAACGAGGATGCGATTCTACGACAAATTGAAGAGCGCGCGACGCTGAATAAGGAGATTATCCAAGATGCGGTTATACACCTTTGAAGATTATGAAAGGCAACGTTATCGATAAACTAATATTATTTGAAAGTGCAAATAATATTATTGATAAGCACGCGCTTTAATACAAACAGAATGAACAAGCTTTCTTAACATTTGGTTGGATCAAAGCCAAACGCACCGACATATCAAATAGCCGTTTAAAGTTTTGTTTTTGTGTTTCGTCGGTAGGATTAAGTTTATAATGATCCATGATATAATCATAGAGTCCGTTCAATTGGTTATACAAGTCTTCGGGAGTCATCTTTTTGGCACCGGGAGACATTATCAGATCGGTGAGAAGTAAGACAATTTCGGGAATATCATATTCGTCGATTTTTCCGTCTTTCATGATGTCCTTGAGAGTTTTATCGATACGTATGTGAAAAGCGACAAGATCGTTGGATGACATTTATATTATTTTCTCACGTTGGTAAATGTCATCTTTCGTATTATAAATATGGTTTATGTGTTTATTTTATTAGTATTGTAAATTATATAATGATATTCTATGATAGAAATAAATCATGTATGTTCGCTCGGCGGACTATGTCATAGCGCTCAAATTTTAAAACGTAACAAATTAAAAGTATGTTCTTACCCATTTGATTGGATTTTTTCAAACCCGAATATGGTAATAGACTGCATAGAAGATGGGTTTGCAAAATTCTTGGATAAATCTTATTACATTAATGTACCATCGTTGAAATGTAAGCATTCATATTACAGTCAGGGTATTACATTTAACCATCATAATCCATTAAAGAAAAAAAAACATTATGATTATTATATTAGATGTGTTGACCGATTTAAACAATTGTTACAATATCAAGAACGTCGTAAGTTATTTATTATGACGATTCCCAATATGGGTTGCATGAATGATGATATCAAAAACAATATTATTGAATTTAATAATAAATTATCGAAACATACATTGAATTATACATTATTGACGATTTTACATATTCATAGCGGATCTCAGCGACACGAATCTACATATCACGACAATATTCATTTCTTGGAAATACATACAATATCAAAAACAGATGGCTCGGAATTTTCTGATATGAGTGACACGGTTTATTTTGACAGTATTCTAAAAACCACCTATAATTTCAATATTCTAACAGATAAATATATCAACAAATAATAGACGAAATGGTGGCGGGTAGTATATTACCGGTTGCAATACATAAAAACAAACTCTATTTTCTATTCGGCAAAGAAAACCCGATGGAGAATAGTTCCAAGGGGTTTTCCGATTTCGGAGGTGGAGTGGAGCCAGGAGAGACAGTTGGAGGAACCGCGGCGCGCGAAGGCGCAGAAGAATTGGGTGGGTTTTTAGGAAACCCGGGGAAAATTCGTAAACTTATGAAGGAAAACGGCGGGTCATACAAAATCACACATAACGATTATCATGTGCATATTTTTCGCATGAATTACGACCCCAATTTACCGGAGTATTATAATGCAAATCACCGTTTTTTATGGGATCGTATGGATAAAACGTTACTTAATAAATCGAAATTATTCGAAAAGATAGAAATAGATTGGTTTAGCGCGGAAGATATGAAAAAACGTCGTAAAGAATTTCGCGAGTTTTATCGCGTTATTGTGGATAAAATCTTGGGCGAACAAGGACGTATCAAATCCTTTATGAAAAGGCATAATGCGTTATTTGGAGGTAAGCGAAAAACACGCAAACACTCGCGTAAAAATAGGAGAACCATGAAAGTATAATATTTTGTATGTATATATTATAAGGTTTAATGAGTGGTCGTAGAGTCAGAGTTGATGTTAGTGCAGATACCGTCAAAGATTTAAAAGATTACAACACCGAAAATTGTAAAAAAACTGTTATGATGAACATCCGAATGCAACCGTTGCTGACCAACCTGCTATACTCGAATGTATAAAAACAAATTGTGCTATAGCAGGAGGTCGAAACCGTAAATCAAGAAGAAATTCGCGAAAAAACAAACGTAGTAAAAGAAAGAGCCGGAAAACGGCAAAATCCAATAAAAAACGCTGATACCCTTGACTGATTTATTATATAAATATCTCTCCATATAATAAAATGTCACTGTTATCGCATGCGGTAATTCACGAAACTATTTCACAAAATGGTAAGGTAATTAAAAATTTGGATGCAGATACAGTTTCTTCTGGCGATTTAAATCATTCAAATTTTGTTACCAAAGGGGAAATAAATGGTAAGCCTTTCGTAATAACCAATGTAAAGGGTATCCT
>Ga0136642_1000531_pt1 | contig 19610 bp, 18 predicted proteins | sample LowCatLa1302831Y_FD_115313 | JGI IMG/M metagenome (GOLD analysis project Ga0136642, IMG submission 115313) | Freshwater microbial communities from Lower Cathedral Lake, Yosemite National Park, California, USA - 13028-31Y | ecosystem: Environmental > Aquatic > Freshwater > Lake ... | reverse complement strand
GACTTCCTGGATTCAGCTCCGGCGGTAATACTAGCCGCGGCCGCGGCGCGCACGCGGCGCATCCGCCTATCGAGCGCGGTGACTGTACTCAGCGCACACGATCCGGTGCGAGTATTTCAAGATTTCGCTACGCTCGATCTACTGTCACAAGGCCGTGCTGAAATCATCGCGGGCCGGGGTTCGTTCACCGAAGCTTACCCCCTGTTCGGACTCGATCTAGAAAACTACGATTCCCTGTTCATCGAGAAACTAGACTTGCTGCTAAAAATCCGGGCGGACACGCACGTGTATTGGTCGGGCCAACATCGGCCGACGCTTTCGGGGCAAGGGGTTTACCCGAGACCCGTGCAAGAGGAACTACCGATCTGGCTTGGCGTAGGCGGCACACCGCAGTCTTTCGTGCGCGCTGGCGCGTTGGGTTTACCGCTCATGGTGGCAATCATAGGCGGACAACCGCACCAGTTCAAACCGTTGATTGAATTGTACCGCGAAGCCGGCCGACGTGCGGGTCACGCACCAGAGCGGCTCAAGGTTGGGCTACATTTGATTGGCTATCTAGCTGATCATACCGAACAGGCCGCGGATGAATTTTTCCCTGGGTACGCACGCACGTTCACCGAGATTGGAAAGGAACGCGGATGGCCGCCAACGACTCGTGCGCAATTTGATGCGCTGCGTAGTTCCACGGGAGCGCTCGTGATTGGCGACGCTACTACGGTGGTTAAAAAACTTCAGAGCATCAGCAATTCATTAGGTGGAATCAGCCGCGTGACACTCCAGATGAGTGTAGCGGCCTTGCCCCATGCACGGGCTTTACGTGCAATCGAATTACTGGGCCAAGAAGTCGCCCCACGCCTCCGCGCTGGGACGGCTTAGGGCAGCGGGCGCACCCAGATATTGCGCAGCCGTACAGGGGGATCGTTCTTGTGATCTTGGAACCGAAAGGAGGCCTTTTCTGGGAATGTACCAGTATAATCCGTCGCCTTACGGTGCAGAGTTGGGCCCATAATCACGGTATTATTTTGCACGCACACGCCATTCACAAAAGTAGTGATACGAGCGGGCTCGACGACTTGGCCTGCAGCAAGTTTTGGGGCGGTAAAAACGATATCGTAGACCTGCCACTCGCCCGCTTTTCGGACTGCATTCACCAGTGGTGGGGTCTGACCGTAAACTGCCCCGGTCATGCCGTCAGCGTAGGTAGGATTATTATCACAATCGAGCATCTGGCTTTCGTACCGATCCATGAAAAACACTCCAGAGTTCCCCTTTTTCTGAGAATTACCGGCCTGGTGTGTCGCATCGCTACGCCATTCAACGTGTAGTTGGCAGCTAGCGAACTCTAGCTTCGTCCAGCAATCGCCGCCGGCGACGAGAAGCTCACCGTTTTCGATTTTCCAGGGGCACGGCTGATGCGTAGAGTCATCCTTTTTTCGGCTAAAAAACTGGGCCGTATCCTGACCATTGAAGAGTACGATGGCGTCAGCGGGAGCATCGCCAAGTTTCGCGGCGGGCCTGACGACGGGAGGTGCCGGACGGTCGATGTCGTGCACTTTCCATTTCGTGCCGGGTATCAGGGGCGTATCAGAGTAGCCAATTGGAGAAAGCTTGTTGTCTTCAGCCGCAGATATGACGGCAGCAAGACAGCAGAAAGCGATAAAGACCGAAGCCGAAGATAGTTTCATATAGATAAAGGGTGAGTTGTGGTCCGTCACTTTGTCCAGAGGACGTTACCGACTTCCGAAATCGGCACGCAGCCTTGGAAACGACCGGGTACAGGATCATAATGCAACACAGTGCGGCCAACCGTCTCGGAGGTAAAATAGCCTACCACGGTGAGCTCCTTCATTTGATGAAAAAAGGTCTTCTCTTTTTTCTGCGAGGCCACGGCGATTTTCATGAGAATTGCGTCTTGTTGCTCAGCGCTAATATCCACAAAGGGCCGTGCATGTGCGGCAAGGCTCGCGGCGTTTACTTGTTCGAGTCCGACGGTGAAAATCTGTCGTTCATTCTCGGTGCTGTACTTACCGAGCATGAGATCTACGAAAGCTGGGACACCCACATCTGTAGCGCCAGGGGTATCCGTGCGTGGTAAAATTCGCTCGGCAATGGCCGTGACCAGATCGAGGTGTAGCGGCGTTAGAAACACTCCCTTAGCGCCGGGGGTCGTAGCGGCATGGAGCACGCCAGAAACAATCGAGGGTGAGAGAGCGACCCCAAGAAAAAGGGCTGCGCGCTTCAAGGCTTCGCGACGAGTGATCGCTTCTACGACGTGAGGCTGTGAGGTGCGGGGGGGTAACGTGGGATGAGACATGGTCGTGAGTTCCGCAGATCAGAGGTGGTGTTGCTTGAGTTCATTGACGGCGTGGTCGCAGGCACGGGCGGTGAGCGCCATGTAGGTGAGCGAAGGATTCACGCAGGCGCCCGAAGTCATACAGGAGCCGTCGGTGACGAAGACGTTAGGCACCGAGTGAACTTGATTCCACTGATTGAGCACGGAGGTTTTCGGATCGCGCCCCATGCGCGCAGTGCCCATCTCGTGGATACAGTTACCTGGGGCGCTATTTACGACATCATCGTAAGGGGTAACTTCCTTGAGTCCGGCAGCCTCAAGCATTTCGACGGCAGAGGCTTTCATATCCTTGCGCATGGCGTATTCGTTTTCTTTCCAACCGCAGTCGAATGTAACAGTAGGCTGATCCCATTTGTCGCGCAGCTTGGAGTTCAACGTAAGACGGTTATTGTGATACGGCAGACACTCGCCCCAGGCGCCGATGCCGAAACGCCAAGGACCGGGTGCAATCATATCAGCCTTAAACTTGGAGCCGAACATGTTGAGCTCCTTAATGCCGCGAGCCCAATCGGTGCGACTCGCGCTGCCTTGGTAACCGAAACCGCGCAGGTAATCCTTACGCGCGGTTTCTTTGTTCAAATTGCGGAAGCGTGGGATATAAATCCCATTAGCGCGTTGCCCGCGGAAGTAGGAGTCCTTGAAATCATCGGAAACGCCCGCTGCACCCACCTTAAAATGGTGGTCCATAAGATTGTGGCCAAGTTCGCCACTGTCGTTGCCGAGGCCGTGGGGAAAGCGTTCGGAGGTTGATTTGAGCAGGATGGAGGTAGAAGCGACGGTTGAAGCACAGGAAAAAATGATCTTCGCGTGATACTCGATGACGTCGTTAGTTTGCGCATCGATGATGCGTACCCCTGTCGCGCGGCCCAAGTTTTTATCGTAGATAATTTCACTTACGATCGAGAAGGGCCGGAGCGTAAGATTGCCCGTCGCGTAGGCGGCAGGGAGCGTAGCTGCATTACTGCTAAAATACGCGCCGTAGGGGCAGCCGCGGATGCAGCGGTTGCGGTATTGGCAGGTAGCGCGGCCGTTGTGGGGCTGGGTGAGATTAGCTGTGCGTCCGATAATAATCGGGCGACCCCCGAACGCGAAAGCCACGCGGCGCTTCACGTCTTTCTCGAGGCAGTTCATCTCCATCGGAGGCAGAAACTGACCGTCTGGAAGATGAGGCAAACCCTCAAGACTGCCGCTGATGCCGGCGAATTTCTCCGCATAGTCATACCACGGTGCGATGTCGGCGTAGCGAATTGGCCAATCGACCGCGATGCCTTCCTTGGCGTTGGCCTCGAAATCTAGATCGCTCAGTCGGTAGGATTGCCGCCCCCAAAGCAGTGAGCGCCCGCCGACATGATAACCGCGCATCCAGTCAAAACGTTTCTCTTCGGAATAAGGATTCTCCAAATCGTTAACGAACCAATGGGCAGAAGCGGGATGCGTGGTGTAGCCTGTGCGATTCTGCTTTTCCTGCTTAGCGAGCTCAGCGGGCGGAAGCTTGGTGCGGCCTTCAAATTCCCAGCTCTCGGTCATCGCCGTCGGATAATCACCGTGTTTCACATCGCGGCCGCGCTCGAGCACGAGGGTCTTTAGTCCTTTCTCGGTGAGCTCCTTAGCAGCCCAGCCGCCGCTAATACCCGAGCCAATCACGATGGCGTCGTAGGTGTTTTGTTGGGTGCCTGCTCCTTGAATATTAGCCATGGGGAAACTAAAACCTGCAGTTGATTCGACGGGGGTGGAGATAACAATGGCGTTTCAATAGGGGGTCCAAGCCCGTGGCAATCCCCACCTTTGCTTCTACAGGTGTTGCCGCAACTTCGTAAGGCCAACCGGTCTCGATTGAGGACTGCCCTATTCTGCGCCATCGACGAGACGAGGCACCCCGGATATCGACACCTGACACTATTAAACTAAATCTTAGTTTACTCGGCATTGGTTTTACCCTGTTACCACACCCCATGACTGATCCCTTAGTCCCCCGTCCTCTTACGCGCCGCACGTTCTTAAACCAAGCTGCCGGCGCCAGCCTCGCTTTAGGTTTGGCCAGCCGTGCCGAAGCGAGCGCACCCACTACCGCGGCGGCCACTCCACCGCCAAAATCTCCAAGTGCACTGCCTTGGCCGATCGCTGAAGAATCGGATGAGAAAGGCTTGATCGAGGTGCTGCGTAGCGGGCGATGGGGCCGAACTTCTGGCGGCAAGCGAGTGGCCCAGTTCGAAGCTACCTTCGCAAGAAGCATGCGAGCTCGCCATTGCATCGCCACCTCCTCTGGCACGACTGCGCTACTTACCGCGCTAGGTGCACTCAACATTGGACCAGGCGATGAGGTAATTCTCCCAGCGTATACCTTTGTCGCTACATTCAACAGCATCACGGCTAACTTCGCTTTGCCGATATTTGCCGACATTGATGCAGCTACGTTCCAAGTGGATTCTGCGAGTGTTACAGCTGCTATCACGCCCGCCACGCGTCTATTATTGCCCGTACACATTGGCGGCTCACCCGCCGATCTCGACGCGTTGACTACACTGGCCCGCAAGCGGGGAATTCCGCTTATCGAAGACGCGTGTCAGGCCCCGCTCGCCGAATGGCGCGGGCAACCCATCGGCACGCAAGGCCTCGGTGGCTGCTTCAGTTTTCAGGCCAGTAAAAATCTCACCGCCGGCGAAGGTGGCGCCGTTCTCACCAACGACGACGCATTTGCCGATCTATGCTACAATTATCATACACCCGGCGGGGCCCGCCCGGGACCCAGTTCTGGCCGCGGGGCCAATTTTCGGCTAACGGAATTTCAAGCAGCGCTTCTTATTAGCCAGATGGAGCGACTCGAAACTCAAGCGAAGACCCGTGACGCTAATGCCGCGTACCTGAGCGAGCTTCTGAGTCAGATACCGGGGGTGAAACCGGCTTCCTTAAGCCCTGGCAGCACGCGCAGCGCTTGGCATCTGTACATGTTTCGCTACGACGCCAAGGCCTTCTCTGGTCTACCGCGCGCTAAATTCATCCAGGCCCTGGCAAAACAAGGCGTGGGTGTGAGCAGCGGGTACACCAGTCTCAACCGTTCCGCGCACGTTCTAGCTCTCGCTGAGAATCCGCACTATCAACGTATCTACGGAAAAACCGCGCTCAAACAGTGGGTCGAGCGCAACCGCTGTCCAGTCAACGATCAGATCGTGGAAGAAGCGCTCTGGTTACCGCAAACCAAGCTACTGACCAACCGTACCGAGATGGAGCGCATCGCCACGGCTATCGCCGACATCCAGCACCGTGCTGGCGATCTCATGCGTGGCTAAATTAGCCTCAACTCCGTCCCCTACTTCGTCTCGCCGATCACATCTAAATTAATCGAATATGAGCATCCAAACGTCTCGACCATTTCTCCGATTCATCACGCTTTTTTTGGTATTTTTTGGGGTGCAAGGATACGCCAAAGACTTAGCGGGTGAATCTTCATGGCGTGTGGGTACGGGCCGCGAAATTATTACCCCTCCGGCTGGCGTCTGGATGACGGGCTATGCCGCGCGCACCCATCCGGCCCAGGGTACCGCCCAGGATCTTTGGGTCAAAGCCCTCGCCTTCTGTGATCCCGCCGGAAACCGTGGAGTGCTCATCACGCTTGATTTGTGTGGAATCACCCGGGAAATCACCACCCGTGTCGCCTCAGAACTTGAGCAACGCCATGGGCTCTCGCGCTCAGCGGTTATGGTCAATGTCTCGCACACGCATTGTTCCCCATGGTTCGAGGGCAGCATTATAGGCCTGCGGATTTTGCCTAAGGATGGCCTCGCCAAAGCGGACGCCTACCGCCGCGACTTAGAACAGAAAATGTTTCGCGCGGCCGATCACGCGCTATCCCATCTCGAACCCGCCACAATCAGCTGGGGAGAGGATACCGCTAGCTTCGGTGTAAATCGCCGAGAAAACCCAGAGAAAGAAATCGCTGCCCGTCGGACAGCCGGAACGCTCCGGGGGCCCAGCGACCCACGGGTACCGGTCCTCGCTGTACGAGGAGCTAACGGCGAATTAGCCGCTTTGCTTGTCTCCTACGCCTGCCACAATACGACTCTTTCATTCTACCAATGGCACGGTGACTACGCGGGTTGCGCTCAGGTGGAGCTCGAAAAACGACACCCTCAAGCCACGGTCCTATTTGCCCTTGGCTGCGGCGCGGACATCAATCCCAACCCGCGCGGCACCGTGGAGCACGCTCAACAGCATGGAATCGCACTCGCCGATGCCGCCGAGCGCGCCTTATCCGGCCCCATGCAGCGGCTGGAAGGAAAATTCTCCACCGCCGCCGCAGAGATCACCCTGCCCTTTGCGCGCCGCCCTAGTGCAGAACAGATTCTTGAAGCTCAGCAAAAAGAACAACCCAACCGCGAGATGCATCAAGCCTGGGCCGCGGCGATGACTGAGCAATTGAACACCCGCGGGGAGATTGCCTTGAGCCACTCTTATCCTTTGCAGGCATGGAGATTAGGTAATTTAGCATGGGTAGCGCTCGGGGGCGAAGTCGTGGTGGATTACGCACTGCGTTTACGCACGGAAAGCAAGGAACCGCTCTGGGTCTACGCTTATTCCAATGATGTAATGGCGTACATCCCGAGTGAGCGCGTGCTGGCCGAAGGCCGCTATGAAGGCGACACTTCCATGATTCCATATGGCCGCCCCGGCCCTTGGGCTCCAGGCCTAGAGGAGAAAATCGTGCAGAAAACCCGCGAACTGCTCGCCCAAACACAAGCGCACTAAGCGCGTGCTTATTTTTTCTTAGCCTTATTACCCGATTTCTTTTTTAGCTTGGGCAAAGCGGTTTGCTTAAGCTGAAACCGTTGACTGGCCTTCAAATCACGAATGGTCGGTAAATATTTTGCTCCCATAACTTCAAGGCCGCCGCGAATGACCAGTACGAGCAACCAGAATCGCTCGACTCATAAATAAAAAAGCTTCGGACTTTAAAGTCCGAAGCTCGTCTCAGCCAAAAAGTCGAACCGATTAACGGGCGTTCTTCTTGTCACGCTTGGCGGTCTTTTTCTCCGCGGCAGTTTTAAGCGGCGCTTTCTTGGTCTGTTTTTTTGAGTTTTGGGTTTTAGCCATACTTCAAAGAGAGGCAAATAAACAGCTGAAGCGAGGCCGGAGTTAGCCCTAAGTGAACTAATGTTTTGGCATTGAACTGAGACTTACGGCGAAGACTCAGACGTGAATAACACCGAAGGTCACATCTAGAGGCCTTCAACCAGGATGTCGTCTGATCTCGCCGAAAAACGAATCTGCGCCACAGAAAGCTGGGCGCAGATTCTTCAGGATTTCAAGCTCGTGCAGAAACGTGCGAGACGAGTAACGCCTTTTTGAATGATATCGTCACCCGTCGCATAGCTGAGCCTCAGATAACCTTCAGCGCCAAACGCGCTACCGGGTACTGCTGCGACTTTTTCCTGATCAAGCAGGCGGTTGCAGAATTCAACATCCGAGAGGCCAAAGCTAGAGATATTGGGAAAAAGGTAGAATGCGCCTTCAGCGAGCAGGCAACTGATGCCAGCAATTTTATTCAATTCAGCATGGAGGAATTTACGGCGGCGATCGAAGGCCGTCATCATGAGTTTTAAGGCGGCCGCGGTCTTTTCTTTTTCCTTCAAGGCGGCGAGCGCGCCGTATTGCGCGAAGGTGGTGACGTTAGAGGACATCTGACTCTGCAGCTCAGAAATCGCTTTGGCGATCGGAGCAGGCGCAAGGGTCGTGCCGATACGCCAACCCGTCATCGCGTAGGTCTTAGAAAAACCAGCGACAGTGATCGTACGTGCTTCAGCTTCTTTGCTGAGCGTCGCTACACAGGTAGGTTTTACGCCGTCGTACACGAGATGTTCGTACATCTCGTCAGAGAGAATGTAGAGGTTATGGTTGATGGCGACGGCCACGATGGCCTCGAGTTCTTGGCGCGTGTAAACAGCTCCCGTCGGATTAGACGGAGAGTTCAGAATGAGCAATTTGGTGCGTGGGGTGATCGCCGCTTCGACCATGGCAGGGGTGAGGCGGAAACCCGTGCGATCATCGGCGAGGACAAATTTTGGAATAGCTCCAGCCAGTTTTACCATCTCAGGGTAACTTACCCAGTAAGGCGCCGGCACAATTACTTCGTCGCCCGGGGAACACGTCGCGAGCACGCCCAGGTAGCAGTTATACTTTCCACCGGGTGAAACAATCACCTGAGAGGGCGCCGCCTTGAGTCCGTATTCGGCTAAATAACGATCAACGATGGCCTGGCGCAAAGGCTCGATACCTGGCGTTGGGGCGTATTTGGTTTTACCGCCTTTGAGGGCGGCGATACAGGCATCCTTGATATGCTCAGGTGTATCGAAATCGGGTTCGCCAGCGGCGAAACCACAGACGTCTTCGCCCGCGGCCTGGAGGGCCTTAGCTTTGGCGTCGACCGCTAGCGTAGGTGACGGGGATACATTACGAGCCCAAGTGGAAAGAGGCAGAGGAGAAGAAGACATCGGCGTAGAGGTAAAACTAAAGAGAATCGGAGCGCGCAAAGGCAAGCTCCGGCAAAGCCTTCTAACTGACTCGAGATATAACTAACTCGATGTGGAGCTTAGCCAGCTGATTAGCGTGCCGCGCGTTTTTTCTTCACTGCGGCAGTTGGTTTTATCGGGAGCGCCTCAATCGCACGCCGGACAACTTCCCCCACACTGGCTCGCTTCTGACGCGCGACGCGTTTGAGCACACCACGCTGGGCGTCAGCCACTCGTACGGAAATCTGACGAAACGGATCGGTCGTAAATTCGCAGCTGGTAAAATCAAATTCGTCGACCGCGAGGCGCACGACCTCGCTTACAGACTTTAGGTTTCTTTGGCGGCGCAACGATTCGATTTTAACCAAAAGCGAATCAGGAAGATCAAACGTGAGCGGGGATGAGTTGGAGGTGGATCGGGAGGCCATGACGATTGGGGTAAGTGCGATTGGGGTAGTAGAGCGAGTAACGTGCCAGTGCGTCACTGCGCGCAGCAATAAGAATTTACGGTGTGGTGCAACGCAGCGCCCACTCATAGGCCTCAAACGGCGAAGTCACCGAGCGCCAAGCTAGAGCTGCAACTTCAGGCTTAGCGGCTCGTTTATGCTGAATTAAAATCGTATCTACGCCCGCACCCGCACCGCCGGCCACATCGACATCGGCATCGCCTAGGTACAAGACCTCACGAGCATTCACTGCTAGTCGTGCGAGGATCTCGAGGAGACCTGCGGAGTCGGGTTTGTGTGAGGGCAAATCATCGCCGCAGACTACAACAGTAAAAAATTCAGCTAACTGGTGTATCGCAAATAGATCTTCGGTGCTTGCTCGATCACGCCCGGTCCACACGGCCAATTTGACCCCGCGCGACTGTAGCTCACCAAGCATCGCTTTGGCACCGGCGCACGGCTCATCGAGCTTATGATTGTCGCGATGAAATTCGTGCAATCGCGTCAATGCGGCTGGCACGTCACGAGAATCGGCAATCAGGCTTGGGAAAATCTTCTCTGGCGGCCCCCCAAAGTGCGCAAACATGTCCATCGTGGGATTACCTCCAAACGGGGCCAGCGCATGGGAAAAAGCGCGCAGCACCAAAGGCAGGCTATCAAGCAAGGTCCCATCGAGATCGAAAACGACGGCACGGGTAGGATGGCTGCGGCTCATGGATCAAGACGCACGATGTGATCACTCCTAGGCGAGGGCACCTCGTCGCTCAACCGCGCTGGCTCGAAAAGTGCGGGAGAGAAATCAAGATTAAGCGCCACAGCTTTCACGAGAAACCGTGTCTTGTCCCGATTGATTTCATTACGCAGGTCGATCGATTTGAGCATCCATTGTTCGCCGATTTTCTTGAGTTCGCCCAAGGAAAACGTGGTGAGCACCTGGCCGTTGGCAGCGACGCGCTCGGCCTGCATGAGGGCATTGAATTGTGCATCTAGAAAAGCACGTACCGATATAACTTCCGGATGAGCCTGCTGGAATAAGGCCGGCGGGCTAAAGACGAATTCATGCGCTGGGCGCCCGCGCACCCGCTCGAGGCGCGTGAGTTTGAAATCAGGCCAATAAAGATACGGCATTAGCAGATCGAAGGCGCTGAGCTCTACGCCTACAATGAGAGGAGCCAGTAAAGCACGGTCGGGCTGAGGTTCGACTTTACCGTCGCGAAACGTCCAGACGCCGGCAGAGGAGCCATTTTGCAGGAGCCAGCGCAGGCTCTGTCCCGCGCCATCTTGGATTTGGATGCGGGTGATTGAACCTTGATTGTTACGAGAGCCCCAAAGTCTTCCGCGGTAGATATGTTCCTCGCCGCGGCGGGGCAAGGCGTGCAGTTCAAATTCGAGGTAGTAGTCACCCGCTATGCCCGCGGATCGAAACCGCTCCAATAACACCCGCGCACCCGCCTGGTCGGGTTTGCCGACTTGGGCCAATTCCGGAATTTTGGAGGGTGCCGCGTTGGCCGCGTAAGCTGCGTCAAAACACGATACACCTATCGCCATAAAGAAAAACGCCCGCCAAAATATGGCGGGCGAAGACTGTCGGGACTGGCCCATCTTTAAGGTTTCTTGGCTGGCTCAGCGGCCGGAACTTTAGCGGCGGGTGCTGTGACAGGAGCCGTGATCGGCGCTGTCGGAGCGGGAGCCGGTGCAGCCGGTACGGCAATGGTGGGCAACGCATTACTAGCAGCTGCAGTAGCGTGCTTACGTTCATAGATGCGCCCCAGGTAGAGAGAAAAGGCGATGACGAAAAATGCGACCGCAGCGTAAATCGTCGCTTTGGACAGAACGTTGCTGGTGTCGGCTCCAAAAGCAGCTTCGGTCATGCCACCGCCCATTGCGGCACCGACGCCACCGTCGGACTTGGCCTTTTGGGCCAGCACGATCAGGACGAGGAACAACGACAAAACGATGAGGGCGAAGGTGAGAATACCGAGGACGATGCTCATGGAAAAGGTTCAGAGAATTCGGGCAGGGCCGATTTTGTCAATGATGGGATTGGTCGGCCCTTAGTTAGACAATTTAGCTTAGGCCGAAATGAGGGGGAATAAAAATCAGGACTCGACCCCTAATTTTTCCAATAAGCGCTGTAGATCGTCATTCCCACGGTATTCGATCACTATGCGGCCTTTTTTTGATGTATGGAATACCGCTACACGGGCACCGAGGTGAGACGTGAGTTTCTTCTCAATGCCGATGACCGCAGCGGCGTCTTGGGCCGGAATTTTGCGGGCATGGGAGCTAGCGGTTTTGGAACCTGCGGAGGCCTTGGCAGTTAAGACAAGTTTTTCAGTCGCACGCACGCTGAGCCCTTCTTCAATGACCCGACGCGCGCATAGGGTACGTTGGGCTGATTCTTCGATACCCAAAAGAACTTTGGCGTGCCCCACGCTAAGAATATTTTTGGCGATATAGCCTTGGATATCGGCATCAAGCGCTAGCAAACGCAGTGAATTGGCGACGGAGGCGCGGCCCTTGCCCACCCGCTCGGCGGCGGTCTCTTGGGTGAGGTCAAAGTCACGAATGAGACTGGCGTAGCCATGGGCTTCTTCGATCGGGTTGAGGCCTTCACGCTGGAGGTTTTCGATCAAACCGAGAGCAGCAGCGGATGCGTTACTTGCCTCGACGAGTCGAGCTGGGATGACCTTAATTTTAAGCAGCTGAAATGCGCGCCAACGGCGCTCGCCGGCAATGAGTTCGTACTTGTCCGCGAGTTTGCGCACGACGATCGGCTGCAACAAGCCCTCGGCGCGGATGCTCTCGGCAAGTTCCTTAAGTTGCTCGGCAGGAATCTCACGACGGGCTTGGTAAGGACTGGGGACGATCAGATGAATCGCGATTTCCAAATAGCCGGGGGCACCGCTAGGGGCAGTGATCGGTGAAGAGGCGGGTGAGGTCGTAACTGAGACGGGCGCTGGAGCGGGAGCGGGAGCAGTTGGTTTGGCGGCAGCAATGAGTCCGCCAAGACCGCGACCGAGACGTGATTTGGGAGTAGCAGCCATAATGATTTATTTACCGGATACAGGGATGAACAGGGTTTGACCCGCTATGATGCGGGCAGAATCAGAAATTTTATTAGCGTTGATAATGTCCTGTTGTTTGGCGCCGGTTTTCTTAGCGATCACAGCGAGGCTGTCACCTTTTTGCACAGTGTAACTCACGCCTTCTTTAGGATAGTCATCGCTGAAGGTGGAATTAGCCGCGGGGCGCGGCGCTTGGTTTTTAGCGAGTGAATCAAGGGCGGAGTTGGTCTGCTTGGCGAGTTTCTCCATCTGAGTGGCTACTTGCAGTAGAGTCTCAGTCTTGGAGGTTGCTACGGCAGATTTAATGACGCGGCTAAGATCAGCGATGGCCTCGTTAAGCTGGACGAGCGTAACGTAATTTTTATCGGACGAGCGGCTTTTGGCGTGAAGTTCGCCATTTTCCCTTTCGAGCTGTTCTACGCGGAGCGAAAGTTCACCAACACGCTGACTGAGGCCACGGATATCTTCGCGCAAGTTTGCCAGCTCAACTTGGGCAAAACCAGTCGCGCCAAAGATGAGTGCTAGCAGGGCGCCAGAAAGCCAAAAACGTTTCGACATAAAATCAGCTTGGAAAGAGCACGCGTGGAAAACAAGCGACTTGTGCGAGCATCCCTAGTGGCGCGCAAACGGAATCGAACCACAAAGTATCGGCATAAACAGGGAGGTGAGTCGTGTGCCGTTCGGCACCGGAAACCCGCGCAAAAATTCGGCCGCAGCCAACATGCGCCCGCCAGGACGTTGGAGGCGCCGTAGGCGAAGCAAGCCTGCACCCGTTAAGACAAGCAGACCGTGCTCATCGGCGCCTAGAACGGTGCCAAAAGCTAAGGTGGATGAAGGTGGCAAGGCGAGTGAAGATGTCGCTGCGGCCTGGAGCGGAGCAACATCGGCGAGACCTATTTTGATGGGCTGAGCGTTAAGTTCAAAGCCGCAAGTTGGCCAAGGGAAGAGACCGTTAATACGGGCCGCGAGCACAGCGGCGGGAGCAGCAAAATCGAGGGCCCCGTCATTTTTTTCAAGGCGGCGGCAGAAGGTAGCGCTCGCGTGATCTTGAGCGGTAAAATGAAGACAATTAGCCGTGAGTTGAGGCAGCGCACGGGCAATAAGGGGAACGCAGGCGGCGGCAAGTTTTAGCTCGATATCAAGAGCGGTTTCGAGCGTTTCGATCTGGACACGCTCGACATCTGCGAGAGGTCCAGCGTCGAGCTCACGGACAATCCGCATCAACGTCACGCCGGTCTGGCGCTCGCCGCTAGCGATGGCAGTCTGAATAGGAGAAGCGCCGCGGTACCGCGGGAGCAGCGAGGTGTGCAAATTCAAGGTACCGAGCCTAGGCGTCGCAATGAAGGCATCGCGCAAGATGTGACCATACGCCATGACGAGTGAAACATCCGGCGTGAGGGCAGCGAGTTGCGCACGAACATCATCCGTAATCTTCTCGGGTTGATAAACCGGTAAACCGCGCGCGAGTGCCCAAGTTTTGATGGCGTTGGCGATGATTTTCTGGCCTCGACCGAACGGACGATCAGGCTGAGTGAACACGCCGACAATCTCGGCTTGGGCGCGACCGAGCTCAGAAACAAGCCAATCGAGCATGGGGATAGCGATCGCATCCGATCCCATGAAAACGAGGCGCAACGGAGTGGACATCGGCAATACGAGAGAACCGTTAAAACACTATAGTTTCGCAATCCAGCGTCGCACGGAAGTACTGAGGGTTTTAAACGCCGCGTCCGTGTTAGGTTTTGCCAAACCATCGAGAACCGTCCAGTATTCGATATGAGTGGAGGTTCGAGTAGGGGCGAGCGATACGAGGGCACCCAGCGTTTCAAATTCGATCATCGTGCCGTCGGTAAAAGTCTCAAAGCAGCAGCCGAAGTCAGGGTAGCTAAGACCGGGCAAGACCGCCGCGTATTTAACAAAAGTCGTGCCCTCTAGCCAATAAGCGGACCAGCCAGGATAGTGGGTGATCCCGAGTTTTTGGGCTGCGGGAGCTTTCGCGACATCGATTCCGATGAAGTCGCGATGGGGGGACCAAACCGGATACGAGAGATCAGTGTAGCTCCAAGGGACAAGGGAGTAAGTAGGCAACAGATCACCCGCGGCGTGGTTACCCTTTGGGGGCAACGGCAATACCCCATAACCACCTCCTCGTAACATCGTGAGCGCCCAAGGCGCACACGTGACCGCCCATAGGCCGCGGTTGGTGAGCGAGTGCGTAACTTTAACAGTGCGCTGGCCAATTAATTCTAGCCGCAAGGCTTTTTGCAGACCCGTTTTCGCCTCAGTCGGCTGGGTTAATACGACACCCTTGGGCAGGATTTTGACGGCGAGTGGGGCGTCGTCTGGCTGGTAAGTGCGAACAATATCCTCGGGCGAATGCCAGAGACGGTGACCGCCGAGGAGGTTATAACCGTGAGCGCGGGGTGCACCGGCGGGAAATTCAAGAAACAGATTACCGGCGCGGCCGGACTGGGACCGCAACGCCGTGACACGCGGGCCACAGTGGGTCGTGACGGTGAGCGTGAGAGCGCTCGTGCTTAGATTGAGAGCGGCCCCGCCCGCGGCATTAGTCTTCGATCGTTTCATGGGCGTCTGAGTCGTCACGCTTCTGGGTGTTGAGGCGTTTAAGCTGCGCCTTCGTCGTTGGGTAGGAGCTGTTACTATGCGGTGCGGGTTCGCGTTTTTCTTTTCCGACGAGGTCGAAATAAATCGGGCAGCCCGCAAGATCGAATTCGTCCACGAGGCCGGCTTCGAGGTAGCGGCGATATTGTTCGGTGAGTTTTTCCTCGCGGTTACAGAATAGTTTAATTCGGAAGGGACGCGTGCCGGTCTGCGTGGCATAGTAAACACGGAAACGTTTACCGCCGACGGAGGGTGGCGGGGTACGCTCGGCGAGATAGGCAAGGTGTTGATTGAGCTTCGCGGTGGGGAGTTTTTTATCGAGCGTACGGTTAAGTTTAACCGCGGCGTTGAGCATGCGATCGACTTCGTAGCCACTCATGGCCGAAACGAAAATGAGCGGCGATCCGGGCGTGAAAAAGAGACGCTCAAACAGTGCTTTCTCGTATTTATCGCGGTAGTCGCGGGCGTTCTTATAGCCCGAGAGCTTCAGGTTTCCCTTAGCAAACATGTCCTGCACGAGGTCCCATTTATTGACCACGATGACGATGGGTTTCTTTTCTTTGATCGCCTCGCCAGCGATCGCTTTATCCTGCTGGGTCACACCTTCGAGAGCGTCGAGCACGAGGAAAACGACGTCAGCACGTTGAATGGCGTCGAGTGAGCGGAGGCGGGAAAAGTATTCGACAGGCGATGCAAGTTTTGTCGCGGCTTTGATGCCGGCAGTGTCGATCAACTTAAAAGGATACATCGCACCATCACGGCCCTTGAACTCGAAGGGGAGTTCAACGGAGTCGCGAGTCGTGCCAGGGATGGGGCTAACGACCAAGCGGTCACTTTGCAGCAGGTTATTACTGAGAGAAGATTTACCGACGTTAGGGCGTCCGATGAAACAGAAACAGAGCGGGTCGGCGGAGGTTTTTACGTGATCGGGGTCAACGACGGGCGGCTCACCAAGACGTTGAATCATGGCGGCGCGCAGTTCCGTTTCACCGGTGCCGTGTTCGGCGGAGACGCGGCTTGGTTCACCGAGACCGAGGCCGTAAGCGCCATCGAGTTGAACTTTATCGTCGTTGAAATCGGCTTTATTAACAACGAGCAGGACGTTGCGCTTCGACTTACGCAGCATCCGAGCGATGCGTTCATCTAGGCCGGTCACGCCTTCGAGGCCGTCGATCACGAAGAGAATCAGATCCGCCGAGGCGATAGCGAAATCGACCTGTTTTTCTGAGAGCTTAATGAGTTCCGCCGTAGATTCACCGCCAACCAGTCCGAGTCCGCCGGTGTCGAGCAACGTGTACGCGCCCTCAGCGATTTCAGTCGAGATGACGTCGCGGGTCACGCCGGGTTGGTCGTGGACGATCGAAATTCGTTTACGAGCCAGGCGGTTGAAGAGGCGACTTTTGCCGACATTGGGTCGGCCGACGATGGCAACGGTGCGGGACATGTTAAAAAGGATCAGACGCCAAAGACGCGAAAGGCGCAAAGGAAGATTTTAAACTTCCTTTGCGCCTGAAGCGACCGGGCGAGGCTTATTTTTTGGGTTCCTGGACGAACCGCTCGATGCGGTCGCAGGCGACGATGAGTTGTTCGTAGCTCGTGGCGAAGCAGGCGCGGACATGGCCGACGCCATTTTCGCCAAAAGCGCTGCCGGGAACAACGGCGACTTTTTGCTCAAGGAGCAAACCTGAGGCGAAGTCTTTCTCGTTTCGCCCCGTAGCGGCTACGCTCGGAAAAGCATAGAAACTGCCGCGAGGTGAATGACACTTGAGGCCGATTTCGTTGAAACGACGGACCACCAAATCACGCCGACGATGATATTGTTCACGCATCATGAGCACGCTGTCCCAACCGCGCGTGAGCGCTTCGAGTGCGGCTTCTTGAGCGATAATGGAGGCGCACAACATCGTGTATTGATGTACTTTCATCATCGCATCGATGAGTGCGGCCGGTCCGCAAGCGTAACCTAGGCGCCATCCGGTCATCGCAAACGCCTTCGAGAAGCCGTGCAGAAATAGGGTGCGCTCGGCCATGCCTGGGAGGCTAGCGATACTGGTGTGCGTGCCTTCAAACGTGAGTTCGGAGTAGATCTCGTCGCTTAAAACGAGCAGGTCTTTCTCTCGACAAAAGGCCGCAATAGCTTCGAGTTGAACGCGATCACAGGTACCCCCTGTAGGATTACACGGCAGATTAAGCATGAGCACCTTGCAACCCGGCTGCCACGCGGCGCGCAATGCCTCAGCCGTGAGCGCGAAGTTGTCTTTGGCGAAGGTCGGGACGGCGACGCCCTGTGCGTGCACCAGTGAGATACTCGGATGATAAGACACGTAACACGGCTGGTGAAACATTACCTTATCGCCTGGATTGCAGAACGCCCTTAACGCGAGATCGAGTGCTTCGCTCACGCCAACGGTGACGATCACCTGATCTTCTGGGCGGTAATAGACGCCAAAGTGTTCGGTAACGTACGTCGAGATTGCCCGACGCAGCTCGATCATGCCTAAGTTGGAAGTGTAATATGTTTTACCCCGCTCGAGTGCGAAGATGGCAGCTTCGCGGATATTCCAAGGGGTGACAAAGTCGGGTTCGCCGACACCGAGTGAGATTACATCCTGGCCCTTCATCTTGGCCACCAACTCGAAGAAATCGCGAATACCACTCTTGGGCAGCGCGGCCACGTGGCCCGCAACCCAGCGTTTAGGATCGTTGCTCATGAGATAGGCCTTAGATTAAGGCGCGACGTTAAGCCGCGTAGTGGTGGCCTCACCGACATCGAGCAGGAAACCCTGATCTTTGTAGCAGCGGAGCATGAAATGAGTGGAGGTTGAGAGCACACCCTCGATCGTCGAGAGTTTCTCTGAAACAAATCCCGCAACCTTTTGAAGTGAAGCACCTTTAACAAATACAAGCAGGTCATAGCCGCCTGACATGAGGTAGCAGGACTCCACCTCGTCGAAACGCGCGAGACGCTCCGCAAGTCGGTTAAACCCACCGCCGCGCTCCGGCGAAATCTTCACCTCGATCACCGCGCGCACGGTAGCGGCGGCAGCGGCCTCACGGGAGAGATCGAGCACCGGACGCCAGCCGAGGAGGATTTTATCCTTCTTCAACTGTTCCAGGTGCTGTTCGACTTCGCTCACGGAGAATCCCGCGACCTGCGCGATTTGCGCTGTCGTGAGACTACCGCCTTCGAGTAACAGCTTAAGAACAGGGTTCATAGGGATGACGAATATCCGCAACGCCGGCCCCTTTGACGAGGAAGAAAATTGTCCTGCAAGCATGATTAACAGCCAAAAAGTAAGTGGAGTTGCCTCGACGCGCAAAATGCCTCCACGCTCATCATTCACATGTTTGAATCGCTCACAGAAAAACTCGGCAGCGCCCTGCGCAATCTACGCGGCGTCGGTAAGCTCACAGAAGAAAACATGGCCGACGCGCTTAAAGAAGTGCGCACCGCCCTGCTAGCCGCGGACGTACATTTTAAGGTCGCCCGTGATTTCGTGGAACGGGTGCAAGTCGCCTGCGTCGGTCAAGAAGTCCTCAAGTCGGTCACGCCCGGCCAGCAGGTCGTCAAAATCATCAACGACGAACTTGTTCGCCTCCTCGGTGAGGGCCAGACCGCCCTCTCCCCTGCCCGACCTCTTAAAATTCTGATGGTCGGTCTTCATGGCTCCGGCAAAACCACCTCGACCGCTAAACTCGGCAAGCTCCTCAAAAAACGCGGCTATAAACCTTTTGTCGTAGCTTGCGATATCTACCGACCCGCTGCGATCGACCAACTGGAGATTCTAGCGAAGCAAGAAGAGCTCGGTTTCTACGCTGATCGACAATCGCAGGATGTCACCGCCATCGGAGCCGCCGCCCTCGCCGCAGCTGATGCTGCTGGGACCGATTGCATGATCTTCGACACCGCCGGTCGGCTCCAGATCGACGCCGACCTCATCGAAGAAGTAAAAAAACTCCGCGCGCGCATCCAACCAGATGAGGTCTTGCTCGTGGCCGACGGAGCCCTCGGTCAAGAGGCGGTCAACGTCGCAAAAGCCTTTCATGATGCACTTCAACTCACCGGCCTGATCCTCACCAAACTCGACGGTGATGCGCGCGGTGGCGCAGCGCTTTCGATTAAAAGCATCACGGGAGTTCCGATTAAATTCGTGGGCACCGGCGAGAAAACCGGCGACTTCGACACCTTTTATCCCGATCGCCTAGCCTCCCGCATTCTCGGCATGGGCGATGTCGTCACGCTAGTTGAATGATCACAGGAAAACATCGACCAAAAAGAAGCGGAACGCATGGCCGAAAAAATGCGCAAGGCCGATTTTAATCTCGAGGACTTCCTTGCACAGATGCAGCAGATCAAAAAAATGGGCTCCATGCAGAGTATCATCGGCATGATGCCTGGTATGAGCGGCGTCCAATTACCTGGCGACTCCGAGCGCCAGATGGGCCGCACTGAAGCGATCATTTATTCGATGACGTTGAAGGAACGACAGAAGCCAGACATCCTCAACGGCAGCCGACGCCAACGCATCGCCAACGGAGCCGGCGTGAAGATCGTCGAGGTCAACCAGCTCCTGAAGCAGTTTCAGCAAATGCAAAAAATGATGAAGATGCTAAAAGG
>Ga0136642_1000530_pt1 | contig 19616 bp, 18 predicted proteins | sample LowCatLa1302831Y_FD_115313 | JGI IMG/M metagenome (GOLD analysis project Ga0136642, IMG submission 115313) | Freshwater microbial communities from Lower Cathedral Lake, Yosemite National Park, California, USA - 13028-31Y | ecosystem: Environmental > Aquatic > Freshwater > Lake ... | reverse complement strand
GTGGGCGAGGCGGGACTTGAACCCGCACATCCTTTCGAATACTGGCACCTGAAGCCAGCGCGTCTGCCATTTCGCCACTCGCCCGAATGGAAAGTCCATTGTAGTCCACGAGAGCGAAAGTCCTCGGGGCGAGCCCGCAATCACAAGATAGGCGCCGGTAGAGTTGTCTATATATGGCTCTAGAAGATATTGAAAGCCGTTTGGAGCGCCTTTTCGAACGCTCGCTCGCTAAACCCTTCCGTCGCACGCTGCAGCCAGTCGAGATTGCCCAACGCATGGTGCGCGAGTTAGATCTCGCCCGGCAAGTAACCCCACAGGGCCTCTTAGCCCCGAACGAAATTAAAGTCTGGCTGTCCGACAAGGACGCCCAGCGTTTCAAGGGTTTTCAGAAGGCTCTGAAAGAGGAATTAACCGAAGCCCTCCGCCAGCACGCCCTCGAAGAGGGGTACAACTTCCCGGGACCGATCAGTCTGCAAATGTTCGTCGACGACGAGCTCGACGGGGCGGAACTCGTCGTCAAGACCGCTTTTGTTTCGGGTGAGAGTGAGCCGCGCGTGGTGGTAAGCGACGGATCTACGTACACCGTGGGCTCACGCCCCCTCGTCGTCGGCCGAACGCCCGAATGCGATGTCACCATCAATGACCTCAACGTGTCCCGTCGTCACGCAGAAATATGGCGAACGGAAGCCGGGGTAGCCATCAAGGACCTAGGTTCGACTAATGGCACCATAGTGAACGGGCATCGCGTGAGCGCCGTCTCTTTGTCGCCTCGCGACATTGTTCAGATTGGCCCCGTTACCTTGCGGATTGAGATGGTCTAGCCATGTTGGTGGCAGCGACGTCCTACGGCTCCATTATTCGACCACTGCAATTTCTCATTTTCGTCATCGTGGCGTTGTTTTTTGCCATCGTGCTGCGAGTGGTCATTCAAGAAATACGCTCTCCCGACGAAGTGGCGAGCAGTTCCCGCCGCCGGCGGTCCAGCGTGTCGTTGACCTTCGTGGAACCAGAAGAGAGAGCCCGTGAGAAAATCGAGGTAGGGGAGTCATTGGTGGTGGGACGTTCCGCCGACTGTGATCTTGCCCTCGACGACACCTATCTTTCGAGCCGCCACGCTCGCTTTACCACGGACAATGGTGACTTGATAGTGGAGGACTTGGGTTCTACGAATGGAACCTACGTCAATCAAGAATTAGTCAAAGAACGTACCATCGTGAGTCGCGGTGACATTATTCAGATTGGTGGCGTCATCTTTGAGGTATCTCGATGACCGTATGGACGGTCGCGACGGGAACTGACACCGGTTGTGTTCGCGAGATGAACCAAGACGCCGTGGAGGTTCGCGACGACCTGGTCGTGGTAGCTGACGGAATGGGTGGCCACGCCGCGGGGGAAGTGGCATCCGCTCTCGCCGTAGCGACCCTCGTAGAGAAACTGGCACCCTTGGCCTCAAGCGACGACGTGAGAAGCTCGCTCGCTCGGGCCAACGCGGCCATTTTGCACGACGCGCAAGAAAACCCCGAGCGCCTCGGCATGGGAACGACCGCAGTGGTGTTGTCCATCGCGCGACACGCCGCGGGCCGGGGTCTGATTATTTCCAACATCGGTGACTCCCGCGCGTATCAGGTCCGCCAAGGAGCGATTCGCCAATTGACTCATGATCATTCCGTCGCGGAAGAGTGGGTCCGCCAGGGTCGTATGACGGCAGCCGAGGCGGCCATACATCCGCGACGCCACCAGCTAACCCGAGTACTCGGCTCGGAAGACAAAGTGGAAGTGGATCAGTTTTGGGTGGAGGGGCGCAATGGTGACTACATCATTCTGTGTAGTGACGGACTCACCAACGAAGTATCGGATGCCGAAATAGCTCGAATCGTGAGCGCCGCTCCGGATGTGGACGCAGCGGTGGCGCAACTCATACATCGTGCCCGTGAGGAGGGTGGACGCGACAACATCTCCGTGGCGCTCGTGCGCCTGGATGATCTCAGTGAGATGAGCGTGCCAGCCCCCCCGACGGCCACCGAAATTCCAGAAGTAGTCGGCCTCGCTCGCTCAGCGCGCCGTCCCTCGCTGCGCGATCGACTCTCGTGGCAGCTGGGCGTCGTTCTCGCCGCGCTGGTAGTCGTGCTGGGCGGCAGTTTCGTGATTATTCGTTGGTATGCCACGTCGGCGTTCTATCTGGCGAGCGACGCACAGGGAATGATTGGCGTGTATCAGGGCCAGCCCGGTGGCGTCTTGTGGTTTCATCCCACCGAAGTTATCTCCACGACCTATCCGGCTACGGATCTGCGTCCCCAAGATGTCACTGCGCTCCAACACGACATCGTTGAACCCTCACTGGCGGCCGCGGTGCACTACGCCTTCTATATCAACCAAGAGTGGAAGCTGAGTCAGTCGCTGGCGCCGAGCACCACTCCGATGGGCTGAGCCGTGTCACGTCGAATCACCATCGTGGGCTGTCTCCTGGCCTTCCTCTTCGCTCTCGCCGCCGCGCAGTCGTCGTGGATTCAGTTCTTTCACGCGCCGGCTCTGGCACAAAACAAAGTCAATAACATCACTAATTTTGCGGGTCTTAAATTCCCTCGGGGTCAGATTCTGGCGTCCGACGGCAGCGTGGTGGCGTATTCCAATGCGTTGGGGGGTAATCGTTACCAACGGGTCTATCCCTACGGCAATCTGTATTCCGGCGTGGTGGGTTTTGTGTCGTCGCAGTACGGCGAGTGGGGTTTGGAAGCGCAGTACAACCACTATCTCATTGCCCACCCACAGCCACCACAGAGCTTGTCGCAGGTGCTCGCACCCACGTCGGCCGCCGATAATCTCAATCTGACGCTGGTGCCCGCCTTGCAAAAAATTGCCCAGACCAGTCTGGCGGGACGTGACGGAGCGGTGGTCGCCTTGAACCCTGCCACCGGAGCGGTGCTGGCCATGTATTCCAACCCGACTTTTAATCCGGCGGACTTCACGAGTACCAGAACGCAGACGCAAATCGATGCGTGGGTTGCGGCCAATAAACCCAACGTGCACGGCTTTCCTCCCTTGGGGCTGGTCGCCACGCAGCAGACCCTGCCCCCGGGATCAACCTTCAAGGTCTTGGTGACGGCCGGTGCCGTGGTGGATCGACCGGACTTGTTATCGAAGTCGTACCCCGTGCAACGACAAACGGCTTTGCCCGGAACCACCCACTTATTGCACAACGCCGGTTACGAGCTGTGTGGTGGCACCGTGAGTGAGATGTTGCCGGCCTCCTGCGACCAGGGCTACGCCTTGCTAGGACTGGACCTAGGGGCGCAGGTGATGTCGCGGGTGACGGGGAGTTTTGGATTTAACCAAGTACCACCTCTGGATCTCCCCGGTGTGGTTCCTTCGTATTTTCCACCGGCGTCCTTCTTTGATAACAATCTCGCGGCTCTCGCGATTTCCTCGATTGGCCAACAAGAGGACCGCGCGACGGTCTTGCAAAATGCCCTGGTGGCCGCCGCTATCGCCAACGGTGGCGTGGAGATGACCCCCCACCTCATGAGTACCATCACCGCCCAAGATGGCACGGTGGTGGCCCGTTACGCCCCCACGGCGTGGCTGCGTCCTCTCACTCGCCTCCAGGCCCTCGAATTTCTCCCCATGATGCGCGGCGTCGTTACCCACGGCACCGCCGTCAGGGTGCGCTTTCGCCCCGAGGACGACGTGGCGGCCAAGACCGGTACCGCCGAAGTGGCTAACGCCGCGCAGAACAATGACGACTGGATGATCGCTTTCGCCCCCGCTATTAATCCGGTCATCGCCATCGCCGTGATGCTTCCCTTCCAAATTTCGAATTCCTCGGGAGCGTCCGAAGCCGGCCCGGTGGTGAAGTGCATGATCGAAGGAGCCATCGCCCTCTCGAAGGGTCTCCCCGCTACCGGTACCTATAACACCTGTCCCTCGTGATGCTCGTCGCGACACTGACGGCGTAGTCTGGACGTAGGTATGGAACCCGTAAACGACGAACGAATTTATTCCAATCGCTACCAGGTGACCCACCTGATAGCGCGTGGTGGCATGGCGATGGTCTACCGAGCCCACGACCGCATGCTGAATCGTTTCGTAGCGCTCAAGATTCTCTACCCCGAACTCTCCGTTGACCACGCCTTCGTCGAGCGCTTCCGCCGCGAAGCCCAAGCGGCGGCCAATCTGTCGCACCCGAATATTGTCCCCGTCTTCGACTGGGGCGAGGATAACGGGGCGTATTTCATTGTCATGGAATTATTTGACGGCCCTTCCTTGGCGGGAGTCTTGAAGGACTACGGCGCGTTGTCGCCGGCCCGCGCGGCCCAGGTGGCCGCGCAAACCGCGTCGGCCCTGGCCTACGCCCACCGCAGTGGTGTGGTTCACCGTGACGTGAAGCCCGGGAATATTTTGCTGACCAAGGATGGTCTGGTCAAAGTGACGGACTTCGGCATTGCCCAAGCAATATCCACCAAGGACAATCTCACCGCTGCCGGATCGGTGATGGGAACCGCCACGTACTTCTCACCGGAGCAGGCCGAAGGCGCCATGGTTGATGGTCGCAGCGACGTGTATTCCCTCGGCGTGGTGCTCTTCGAAATGCTCGCCGGCCGACCACCCTTCGTGGGTGATTCACCCGTAGCGGTGGCGGGGATGCACGTACGTGACGTGACCCCGAGCGTGCGGGACTTCAATCCGGCGGTGCCGGCGGACATGGTGGCTATCACCAACCATGCCTTGATGAAACGACCAGTCGACCGCTACCAGTTAGCGGATGAATTCCGTGCGGACCTCTTGCGATTCGCCGATGGCCAACCGGTGTCGGCCTCGTCACCGCGAGCTTTCAGCGGCGCAGACGCCACCCAAGCCGTTTCGTCGGTATCGGCTGGGGAGCGCACCCAAGCGGTGCCGGTGATGTCGGGCCCTCGTGCCGTGAATTCTCGACGGCAAAAGAATTCGTCGCGAACGATGTATCTCTTAGCGGCGTTGGTGTTGCTGACGGTTGCGGTGGTGGGTTACTCCCTCGCGAACAAACACACCACACCGAGCAACATGCCAGATTTGGTGGGCATGAGCGTCACGGACGCCGTGAACCAAGTGAAGGCGGATGGACTCCTCGTCGGCCAGACAAATTTGGTCTCTTCGAATAAGCCCGCCGGTACCGTGGTCTCGACCGACCCGGCTCCCGGCAAGAAGGTGACGAACGGCATGTCCATCACTTTGAACGTTTCTGAAGGTGTCGCGGGCCAACCGGTCACCATTCCGAGCGTGGTTGGTGACAATCTCAGTGACGCCGAGAGCACACTGGTCGCCGCGGGTCTCGCCTTCCAAGTGAATTTCACGCCGACAGTTCCTGGTTCATTCACCACCACCACGTCGTCGGCGGGCGGAAGTTCCACCACGACCGTGCCCGGTTCGCCGTCGACTACCTCGTCCAACGTTCTTCCCAACACCGTTCTCTCTCAAAACCCGAAGGGTGGATCTCGCGGGCGAACGGGGCAGAAGGTGACCCTGACGGTTCTCTCCAATGGAGCCCTCTTCCCACTGCCCAACCTCGGTGGTATGGCGCAAGTTCAAGCAGCGGCGATCCTGGGTCAGTCCAGCTTGAATGTCAATAGCGCCACGACCAGCGAGTGTTCGCCGGTTCCCGTGGGAGAAGTGTCCTCCTCTGTTCCTGCCTTTGGCCAGCCCGTCAAAGCGGGAGATGTCGTGAGCTTGGTGATATCGACCGGACCCTGCAATCCCCTCGTACCGAACTTGAATAACTTGACGCTGTCGCAGGCCACGCAGCAAGTGAATGCGGCGGCGGCACTGGTATCGGGCTCGTTAGTGATTGCTTCTACGCCCGCTTCGGGATCGCAGTGTTCGGGTCACCAGGGTCGGATTTTGACGCAAGATCTAACGCCGCTGACGTCCGTACCCTCCGGCACCACCATCAACGTGACGGTGTGTCCGTAGCCAATCGGTCAAGGAAGTTCTGAAAGAGACTGAGCCCCAGGGGAGTCAGCACGCTCTCGGGATGGAACTGCACACCTTCTAAGGGCCAGCTGCGGTGCCGGACGCCCATGATGATGTCGCCGGTCCACGCGGTGACTTCGAGTTCCGCTGGGAGCGTGGCGGGGTCAATCACCAAAGAGTGATAACGGGTGGCCGTGATGGGTGATGCCAGACCGTGAAAGACGCCTTCGCCGTGGTGACTAACGAGCGAAACCTTTCCGTGCATGATTTCGGGTGCCCGCACGATGTCACCACCAAAGACCTGTCCAATGGCCTGATGTCCGAGGCACACGCCCAAGATGGGGGTAGTGGGTCCGAAACGGCGAATGAGCTCACAGGTAAGTCCCGCGTCTTCGGGGCGACCTGGACCGGGAGAAATAACGATGCCGTCATAGTGACCCGCGGCGATTTCCTCCAGCGTGGTGTGATCATTGCGCGCCACGGTGATCTGGGCGCCGAGTTGTCCTAATTCTTGGACAATGTTCCACGTAAAGGAATCGTAATTATCGAGGACGAATACCGACGCCATAAGGGTAAAGACTACAGGGCTCACTCCGAATAACTCTCGTCACAGGGGCTGAGTAGAGTGGAAGTCGAAATGGCAAAGAGTTCGTCCCGCAAGAAAAAGGGTGGCCACACCGCCGCGTCGGGGTCACGGGTGACCGCGAGCAAGCGTGGTCGCTACACCGCGCCGCTGGAAGGCGGTCGTGTCACACCAAAGAACGACCCGCGTGTGACCTCGAGTCCTCAATGGTACGGTCCGACAATCCTCGGACTGATGTTGGTGGGCACCTTGATGGTAACCATGAACTATTTGCAAATTCTGCCGGGTTCCGCCTCGCCGCGGTATCTCGTGGCGGGTCTCGGTTTGATCTTCGGCGGCATCACCCTGGCGACCAAGTACCGCTAACAGCAAAAAACCCGCACCCCGAAGGGTGCGGGCCTTTGCGAAAAGTTGAAGTTAGCCGACGCGCTCGATGATGGTGGCGTTCGCCAATCCACCGCCCTCGCACATGGTGATGAGTCCGTAGCGACCACCGGTGCGCTCGAGCTCGTTCAACAAGGTGGCACAGAGCTTGGCGCCGGAAGCACCCAAGGGGTGACCCAAAGCAATGGCGCCGCCGTTGACGTTCACCTTGCTCATGTCGGCCTTGAGTTCCTTTTGCCAGGCCAAGGGCACCGAGGCGAAGGCCTCGTTGATTTCCACCAGGTCGATGTCGGCCATAGTCAAACCAGTCTTCTCCAAGATTTTCTTGGTTGCGGGGATAGGTCCGGTCAACATGGTGACGGGGTCCACACCAGCCAGTGCAAAGCTGTGAAACTTGGCACGAATCTTCAGGCCCAACTTGTTGGCCATTTCTTCGCTCATGATCAACACCGCCGAAGCGCCGTCGGTGATCTGTGAAGAGTTTCCGGCAGTCACTTTCCCGTCTTCTTTGAACGCGGGCTTCAACTTGGCCAGAGTCTCGCTGGAAGAGTCGGGACGAATACCTTCGTCGGCCTTCATGAGCTCGTCGGTGAGGTTGCCCTCGTCATCTTTCACGTAGACGGGGATCAGCTCGTTGTCGAAGCGACCTTCGGCGGTGGCCCGAGCGGCACGCTGGTGGCTCTCGGCGCTGAAGGCGTCGAGGTCACCACGGGTGATGTCCCATTGGTCGGCGATCATTTCGGCACCGATGCCCTGGCCCTGCAAACCACCCACGGGCTCGTAACGCTTTTGTACGGTACGGCCGAAGGGGAAGCCGGCGTTGGCACCCATGGAGGAACCCATGGCCACCGTGGACATGACTTCTACTCCGGCGGCCACGACGATGTCGTAGGCCCCGGACATGACACCTTGCGCCGCGAAGTGCAGCGCCTGCTGTGATGATCCACACTGGCGGTCGATGGTGGTGGCGGGAACCGACTCGGGCCAACCAGCGGCCAAGACGGCGTTACGGCCGACGTTGAACGCCTGGGCTCCGACTTGAGAGACGCAACCCATGATGACGTCATCCACGAGAGCGGGATCGAGATTATTGCGCTGGGCGATGGCCTTGAGGGCCTCGGCGGCGAGGTCCACGGGGTGCCAGTTCTTGAGTTTTCCGTTGCGCTTACCCCCTGGGGTGCGGACTGCATCAACGATTACGGCTGTCGCCATGGTGATTCCCTTTCGTCACGTTGGGCGTACATCGCCAACGGGGGAAGCCTAGACGGCGCCACGGGACTATCGTCAATTCGGTGACTACCGACCTCAAGAACATGGACCGCTGGCTGGGTAATGGCGGAATGGCCATAATTGACGCGGTCGGCGGGTCCATTACTTCCTATGGCGTTGACGGCGAAGACTTGGGCTGGGCCGAAGGCACCTTGCACGCCACCGAGTTGGCGTGCAACCCCCACGGGACGGTGCAAGGTGGAGTGCACGCCATCTTGCTGGACGCCATTATTAACTTCGCCATTAATTCCGCCCTGCGCGGCAAGGACCGCACCAAAGCCACTATCGAAATGAAGACGGAATTCATGCGGGCGGCGTCGCGCGAGGAAACCTATTTTCTGCGGGGTGACGTTACGCGACTCGGCCGACAGGTCGCGTACGGAGAATCCACGTTGCGCGACAAAGAAGGCCGGGTCGTGTCACGCGCGACGGCGACTTTCTTATTGCACCGTGAGGCGGAGTCCGCCTAGATGTGCACGGCGGGGATTTGTCCGAGCCGGCCGGCTTGGTAATCCTCGAAGGCGATCTGTAGTTCGGCGCGGGTGTTCATGACGAAGGGCCCGTAGGCGGCCACGGGCTCGCGAATAGCTTGGCCACCAAGTACCAATACTTCGAAAGCTTCCGTCCGCGAGTCCTGCGTCTCGTGCGCGCGAATGATGAGGTAGTCCCCGTCGCGGTGCACGGCCATTTGTCCGTCACCCAAGGGCGTGTCGCCACCCACGTAGCCGCGACCGGCCAGGGCGTAGGTCAGGGCGTTGTACTCCGAGTTCCAGGGCAAACGAACTTCACCACCCGGGAAAATCGTCACGTGCAACATCACGATGGGGGTGTAGGTCATACCCGGGCCACTGGCGTCGCCCAGGGAACCGGCGATGACACGAATAATGGCGTCACCCTTGTCGTTGGTGAGCAGCCGTACGTCGAGGGCACCAATATCTTGATAGCGCGGGCTGGTCATTTTCATGGCCGCGGGAAGGTTGACCCAGAGCTGAATGCCGTGGAAGAGACCACCCGAATCAATGAGTGCATCTGGTGGACGTTCGATGTGCAAGATGCCCGCACCGGCGGTCATCCACTGCGTGGCACCGTCGGCGATCACTCCACCGCCACCGATGGAGTCTTGGTGGAGAAAGGTCCCCTCCATCATGTAGGTAACGGTTTCGAAGCCGCGGTGCGGGTGCCAAGGAGTCCCCTTGGGTTCGCCCGGACCGTAGTCCACCTCGCCCATTTGATCCAGGTGGATGAAGGGGTCGAGATCGGTGAGCTCGATGCCGTGAAAGGCCCGACGAACCGGAAAACCCTCACCTTCCACCCCACGGGGCGCGGTGGTGACTTGCACGACACGACGAGGGCGGTCGCTGGCGCCTACCGCGATACGGGGGAGTTCGAGCGGGTTAGCGACGGTGACGGCAGGCACAGTTCCACCCTAACGAACTATTCGGGAAGGACAAACTTCGAGACGTCGACTTCGATGAAGATAGCGGTCGCTTCGGCGATCAAGGTGTCCCCGTGAGTGACCTCGGCGCGAATGTGAACCTTTCGCCGCTCGCGTCCTTCACACCACGCCTTGGCGAGAACGGGGGTGTAGAGCGGTGTCGGCGCGCGATAGAAAATTTCTAATTTTCCGGTGTAGGCCAAAGCGCCGGCGAAGGAAGATGCACGGCCCATGGTCTCGTCCAGCAGAGCAGCCAAAATTCCACCGTGCGCTCGCTGTGGCGCTCCTTCGAAGGCTCGATCGAAGACGGCTTCGGCGTAGGAGAACTCACCGTCTTGCCACGGACGCGCGGCCAGACCCATGGGATTGGCTTCGCCCATGACGACGGAGTCGGGGAAACCCCGTCGCTCCGCACCTTCGACACGGGGTCGCCCCTTGTCGTGCCACTCACGAAAAGCGGCGGAGTCAAACTCGCGCGGACGGTCGGGCAACTGGTCGACGCGAGCTGCCCAGGAAATAATGGTGTCTTCTAATTCGTCTAAATCCGCGTCACTGAGATCGCGGCCCACGAAGAGGTGATTCAGACGCCGCAAGTGCTGAGCAACGGATTCCCTCCGCTCGTCGCTACTCACGATCCGGTGTAGAAAGTCGCGGCTGCACTCAAGGCCCGGTCGAGCCGCGCCAAGCCCTCGCGCGCCTCCTCGGCGGTGATGGTGCAGGGAGGTACCACGTGGACGCGGTGATAGTTGGCAAAGAGTAAGAGACCTTCGGCGCGCGCGGCGGCGATGATGGCGCCCATGGCGGGCGAACTCCCACCGTAGGGAGCGAGGGGCTCCTTGGTGGCGCGGTCGCATACGAGGTCCAAGGCGAAGAAGGTGCCGAGACCGCGTACTTCACCAATGATGCGGTGCTTTTCGGCGAGGGCGAGGAGGCCCGGACGCAAAACCTCGTCACCGATGCGTTGGGCATTGCCCACAATGTCCTCGTGCTCCATCGCCTCGATGGTGGCCACGGCGGCGGCGCAGGCCAGGGGGTGTCCGGAGTAGGTCAGTCCACCGGGGTAGACCCGATCGGCAAAGGTGGCGCAGATGGCCGCATTAATGACCACACCGCCCAAGGGTACGTACCCGGAATTCACGCCCTTGGCGAAGACGACCAAGTCGGGGGTGACGTGGCCGAGCTCGTACGCAAACCACTTACCCGCACGACCAAAGCCACACATGACTTCGTCGGCGATATAGACGATGCCGTAACGATCGCACAGGTCACGAACACCCGCCAAGTAGCCGACCGGCGGCACCATGATGCCTGCGGTGCCGGGGATGGACTCCAGAATGATGGCGGCGATAGTACCGGGGCCTTCGAATTGAATCGTGGCTTCGAGGTGCGCGAGGGCCCGTTCGCATTCCTGCGCTTCGGTGGTGGCGTAGAACTGGCTGCGATATAAAAAAGGTCCGAAGAAGTGCACCACGCCCGCGGTGCCGGTGTCGCTCGCCCAGCGACGGTGATCGCCCGTGAGATTGATGGACGTAGCGGTGGCCCCATGGTAACTGCGATACGCCGACATGATTTTCGGACGTCCGGTGTGTAGCCGCGCCATGCGCACGGCGTGTTCGACGGCTTCGGTTCCCCCGTTGGTAAAGAAGACTTTGGCGGCGCCGTCAAAACTGCGGTCAAGAATTAATTCGGCGGCGCGGTAGCGAGAGACGTAGCCGTGCTGGGGGGCGATCGTCGCCACGAGGCTCGCCTGCTCTTGAATGGCCGCCACCACGCGCGGGTGTTGGTGACCGATATTGGTGTTGACCAATTGGGAGGAAAAATCGAGAAAAGTCCGACCGTCCTCGAGGGTGACGAACACACCCTCCGACGAGGCAACCATGAGTGGGTCCACGGTGGCTTGGGCACTCCACGAGTGAAAAACGCTGGCCCGCTCGCGGTCGTAGCTAGAAAGGTGCTCGCGGTCGTTATTCATGAACATAAAACTAGTGGGTGACTTAGAAATACCGGTGTGTCGCCCATCCTTCGACACGCAACCGGGTTGGTGGGGCTAGTAAGAATCGAACTTACGACCTCGTCATTATCAGTGACGCGCTCTAACCGACTGAGCTATAGCCCCGCAAGGGGAAAAGTCTACACGAGGCTCTTAGGAGCCTCGGAGAGCCGACGGATCCCAACGCTTTAAGGAGATGGATTGACTCGCGGTGCCGAGTAAAACGCCGTCTTCACTCCACAAGAAGGCGGTGCCGTGGGCGAATCCGTGGTGTACGGCGTGCATGCGCATATCGATCAAGACCCACTCGGTAGGAACGAGTTTCGCCATGCGCAAAGTGTTGTCCAAGCTGCGACCCATGACCGGAAATCCCAAAGGCTCCGTCGCACCTCCGGCGAGGTGATCCCCGAAGATGGCGAGCGTGGCGGCGGAGAAATCCGGATGATCGGCAAGGCGGGACCACACGGCGCTGCGGGGCGAACCGGGCTGTCCGTCAAGTTCTTGGAAGCTGCGACCGAGAGCCACGCGAGTGTCGAGGTGGGAAAATATCGTTTCACCAAAGAAATGCAGACTCTGACGCGGAGCGCATTCGTCGGGCGGGGCCACGTCGGGCATGACGTCCCACGGAACCGTGGCCTCCACGTCACCCGTGCCGAGTGAGGCCACCACGGTCATAATTTCGTCGTCGCCCACTGACGCGACGGCCCGTGCCTGCGTGACGCGTCCACCCACGGCGGGAAATTCCGTGGTGATGATGACGTCTGATCCGGTGGGGGCGTGCGAGAGATAGTGCGCGGCCGCCCAGACGGTAGGTCGTCCACCATCGTGTTCGAGTGCCACCAGGCCGGCGGCGAGCCCACAGCCGCCAAAAAGAAAATTCCCTGGAGTAATCAGACGCTCCGTCACGCGAAGACGCCAACGATTGTCGTCGAGCTGTTCTATCCCGAGAAATGCCCGTGCGTCCATAAAGGGTGAGGCTAGTAGTCCCCGCCTTTAGAAAAATCTACCGGCGAGCTGCCAGAGCTCTTCGGGAACTCGGTGGACTTCAGAAATGGCGTCGCTGATCGGCATATCCGTCACCCCCGCGCAGCGCACGCTGGGCATTCGGCCAAACTTTCCGGCGAGAACGAGGTCCGCGGCGGCAATACCGACGCGCGTGGCCCAGATGCGGTCGATCGCGGTGGGAGATCCCCCTCGTTGAAGGTGGCCAAGTACGGAAAAGCGTGTTTCGATTCCCGTGGTGTCGGATAAGTGGTCAGCCAGTGTCGCCCCCACACTGCGTCGTGCCATTTGCACGCGACCAATGCCGTCGGTGTGTACGTTGGCACGCTCGTGGTCGCCGATGGAAGTGAGTTGAACTCCCTCGGCAATGACCACGATGGATGAGGCACTGCCACGCTCGTGGCGCTTTCGAACATGCGCCGTGATGTCGTCGAGGGTGACGGGCACTTCGGGAATAGCGATGAAGTCGGCGCCGCCGGCTAGACCGCCCATTGTGGCAACCCAGCCCGTGGAACGACCCATGGTCTCGACCACCATGATGCGGTGGTGTGAGGCGGCGGTGGTGTGCAGGCGGTCGAGAGCTTCAGCCACGATCGATACCGCTGAGTCAAAACCAATGCAGTATTCCGTATGCGAGAGGTCGTTGTCGAGAGTTTTTCCTACTCCGACAATGGGAGCCCCACGCTCGGCTAACCACTGCGCCACCTGGAGGGTGCCGTCACCACCGATGGCTATGACGGCATCGAGTTCGCGAGTGATGGTGTCCAGTACCGCCTGTCGACCGCCTTCTGGTTCATCCAAGTTGTAACGAATAGAGCCGAGTCGAGTGCCACCCTCGCGAAGAATGTTGGCGAGGTCGGGTCGTTGAAGGGAGCTTCCCTTGAGGCCACCGACGAGACCCGCCCAGCCGTCGTGGATCCCAATGAGCTCGTGGCCCTCGGTGAGTACACTGCGGCCAATTGCACGCAATGCTGCGTTTAAACCTGGCGCGTCACCGCCCGCGGTGAGGACGCCGATTTTCATCTCTCTATTGTTTCATAAATGTGACACGGCACGACGGGTGCGGGGGTAGGGGTCGTGTTGCGGTCAGAATGGACGAGTGATTCCCGCTCAATTCGTCCTCGTGGCCGCCGCCATCTCTCTCGTGGGCTGCCTCTCCTACGCGCGCGACACCCTGCGTGGCGAGACGAACCCGAACTTAGTGACTTGGTCGCTGTTTGCCCTGGAAGGCCTACTGTCGTTTGCCATTGAGCGCCAGCAACACATCGGCTGGGCCTCCATCATGACCCTCATGCTCGGCGTCTGCCCGCTGATTGTGTGTGCGGCTTCTTTCAAGAACCCCCAGGCTGTCTGGAAACTGGGGCGCTTTGATCTTCTATGCGGTGGAATATCCCTGTTGGGACTAGTGACGTGGCCCTTGATGTCGGGAACCGTCGCCCTCGTGGCCTTCGTGGCTGCGGACACCATGGCGGCGCTGCCCACCCTGCGCAAGTCATGGATTGAACCAATGACCGAATCCCCGGGTGCCTTCTTTGCCGGCGCGGTTAATGGCTTCATTACTCTTTTGACGCTGAAGAGCTTCACCACGGCGGGGGCTCTTTTCCCTTTAGCCATCACCATCATGGACTTCGTGATCGCCATGGTGGCGTACACGCACGTGGGTCTACGGTGGCGTCAAGGGGTGAACGCTCAGCGCGCTGAGTAGAATAAAACGTGTCGGGGGTATGGCGCAGTTGGTAGCGCACCTGCTTTGCAAGCAGGGGGTCGTGGGTTCGAATCCCACTACCTCCACCATGAACGTGGAAAGTTAACGCCGAAAGGGACCACCATGAGCTCCATGATTGATCCAGCGGCGATCGTTGCACCACGTCGAGTAAAACTTCAGCCCTTCCGGGTAATGGTGGGCCCCGTAACGCATTTAGCCGCAGAGCGCGAGCGTCTCGCGAATCTTAAGTACGAAGGCTTTGAAGTCACGCAACTGGGAGCCACGATTGGTGGTGTTGTGTCCGGAGTCGATCTGACCACCACCCTTTCGAATGAGGTAATTGCGGAGTTGCGGCGGTGTTTATTGGATTTCAAGGTGATTTTCTTTCGCGATCAGCCAATGACGTCGGAGCAGCATGTTGCGTTTGCCCGTCGGTTTGGAGATCTGGAAATTCACCCTTTCATTCCCTCGAATACCAGTCAGCCCGAGCTGGTTCGATTTGAAAAAGAAGCACAAGTTGGTGGATTCGAGAACGTGTGGCATTCCGATGTCCCGTGGCGCGCAATTCCGTCGGCAGCGGCAATTCTCCACGCGCTCGAAATTCCAGCTGTAGGGGGCGACACGGCATTTTGCGACATGTACGCCGCCTACGAAGGTCTCGACAAGAAAACGAAGGACCGTATAGAGAATTTGACAGCCGTACACGATTTCGCCAAGGCCTTTGGCCACACCCTTGACGAAGCGGGACTTCAAGAGATGCACGATAAATTTCCGCCTACCGAACATCGAGTAGTTCGCACACATGGCGAAACGGGTCGGCGACTGATTTATGTCAATCGGGCTTTTACATCTTCAATTATTGGTTTGAACCCGAGCGAGAGCGACGACCTGATTGACTATCTCAGTTCACAGACCAACACCCTGGAATATCAGTGCCGTTTTCATTGGGCCCCTCACTCTGTTGCTTTTTGGGACAACCGTGCGGTGCAACACTTCGCTCTCAGCGATTATTGGCCACAACGTCGAGTCATGGAACGGGCAAGCATCATCGGGGAATCTCCCCGCTAGCAATAGCGGACTACTCGTCCACCTCGTCGCCTTCGAGTTCGGCAAAGGCTGCCTGGAGTTCGGCCACGGCCGCGTCGCTTGACGCGATGCCTTTTTCCTGAACTAAGAGTTCTATTTGATCCACGTTCTTTTTCAAGGTGGTGTAGATGCGTCCGCTGGTGAGCGATTTCATTTTGGCCTGCATTTTGTCGAAGCTCTTGCCCATGTCGTTCAAGTATTTGACGTAGGTGGTCCAGGATTTGCCGAAAGAGTTGAGAATCCCCAGAACCTGGTTGGCGTTTTGTTCCATCAAGAAACTGTCGGTGGCTTGACGGACGACGCTCAAGAAGGCGTACAGGGTCAAAGGTGAGCACAGAACCACACGACGGCGTACCGCATCATCAACGAGACCGGGGCTCTCCTGTTGGATAAAGCCGAGAACGCTCTCGTTGGGAATGAACAGGAGCACATAATCCAAAGCCAAGGCATCGGTGGCGTTGGCGTAGTCACGATCCTCTAGTTCCTTGATGCGGGCTTCTACATTCTTGAGGAAACTGTCACGATGCATCCGGCGCGTGGTGTCATCAAGAGCCTCGTGGTACTTGATGTAGTTCTCCAAAGGAAATTTGGAATCGAGGTACAACACGCGATTGGGTGGAAGCTTGAAGGAATAGTCGGGGCGGCCACCACTCTGCAAAATTTCTTGACGCTCGTAGTTGATGCCGCGCTTGAATCCCGACTGGGTGAGGATGTCCTCGAGCATGCGCTCACCCCAGTTGCCGCGGCCTTGGGCACTGGAGAGAACATTGTTGAGAGCTTGCGTTTGTTTGACTAAGCCGCTGACGGCGGTGTCAACATTGCCGAATTTGGTTTGGTTCATTTCGCGGAGGCTTTGCAGTTCTCCTTGGAGGGCTTTGACTTGGACCTCAAAATTTGTCTTATACGACTCCAAAGTTTGGTTGATATTGTCGGCACGCTTCCCGAGCTCCTCACCGCTGACCTGCGTGACACGCTCGGCGGCGAGCTCAAGAGACTCCGCTCGATCTATTCGAGCCCGGTCGGTGAGTTGCTCGAGGGCAGTGTTGAACTGCGACGCCACCGCGGCGGAAATGTCGGCCGCGGTCAGCGCGGGACTTGTGCCGTTCGCGGTTGAGCGAGAACGAGTGAACAGCGAGGTGACAATCAGGGTAATGATCACTGCGCAGAGGGTGATAAGGGCGGTAGGCATAAAAGTGAGTCTCCTCGGTAGCGGCAGCGTCGGGGTTCTGCCAGGCTCTACTTTCCCATGGCCCTGTTACACGCGCAGGGAGGGCATTTCCCCTACGGGATTAGGGAGTTCACCGGTGCAGGCCCTATGGCAATTCTTGGACCTCTTGACTACTATTGCCTTCAACACAACGAACAAGGTGGGTCTCATGAGTACCAGCGCAGCAGACACCCAGATTCTTGATATTGCCAAATTGGAAGAAGGTCTCGCCACCGACTCCGCTACGTATCGTGCCGCCGCCCCGTTCCCACACATCGTGTTGGAGAACCTACTGAACCCTTCGGTGATCACTCCTGCCATCACGGAGTACCCCTCGACCAACTCCAGCGAGTGGGCGGCCTACGCACACGTCAACGAACGCAAATGGGGAAGTACCGACTCCTCGGCGTGGGGTCCCACGCTCCAATCAATCGCGGCCACTCTCAATAGCCCCGAATTTGTCAGTTATCTAGAGACGCTCACGGGGATTACGGGCCTGTTCCCCGACGACACCTTTAATGGTGGTGGATTACACCAGTCCCTCCGTGGTGGTTTTCTCAACGTGCACGCCGACTTTACGGTGCACCCATATCACCAGGACTGGGAGCGTCGCGTGAACGTTCTGGTCTACTTCAACGAAAACTGGGATGAGTCGTGGGGCGGGCAGCTTGAGCTGTGGAAGACGGACATGACCCGTTGTGAGAGGTCCGTTGTTCCCGAGGCGAATCGTTGCGTCATTTTCACTACGGATCCCGACGCCTTTCATGGTCATCCCACCCCCATGACCTGCCCCGAAGGCACGGCGCGTCGTTCCATGGCCCTGTACTACTTCGTGAAGAATGAAAATGCCAATATTCGTTCTACCGAGTACCGCGCACGTCCGGGTGACGGAGTGAAATCCCTCTTTATCTGGTTGGACAAGTACCTGGTACGCGCCTTTGACTGGTCCAAGCGTCACCTTGGTGTCAGCGACGCGCTGGCGCGTAAATTTATGCCGTCGAACCGCAAGAAGTCCTAAAAACCTAAGGTTTCGTGGATTTTGCGTCCACCGAGGGCGGAAATTGTGAATTAGCATCACGGAGATGCTTCCCCCCGTCGTGGTGCCGAGTGAAAAAGTCGCTTCCGAACTCGTTCCGGTCCGCCCACTCCTGAGCCCGGATGTTGCTCGATTAATAAAGGCTGTGACAGCGGTCGTGTCGGTGTTGTCGGTGCCCTTCGTGTGGTTGGGCTGGTGGCTCTGGGGTCCATTTAATTTCTTCCGTCCCGGCACGCAGGCCTATTTCTACGACTTGCAGGCGCGGGCCATTCTTCATGGACACCTCTGGGTGCCCACAGGCTCGTTAAATTTTGAGGGCTTTATTAATCACGGCAAGACCTATACGTATTTCGGCATCTTCCCGTCATTGTTACGCATCCCGATTTTGTTTTTTACCAACCAATTTGATGGGCGCTTGACGGTAGCTTTCATCATTTTGGCGTACCTGCTGTCCGCAGCCATCATCACGGCGATTATTTGGCGGCTCCGCATCATGCTGCACGGTGATTCCGCGCTGGGCAGGGCCGAAGCAGTCGCCTACGGGTTGCTGGTGGGGGCATTGACGGGTGGTTCTATTTTCATGAACCTCATCTCCGATCCACGGGTGTATGAGGACGACATTGCTTGGGGCATTGCCCTCGGGCTGCTGTGTCTTTTTGCGCTCCTGGGACTGATCGAAAAAATCACCAATCGGCGCCTCCTGCTGTTACTGGTGGCGTTGTTTTCTGCCGCGATGAACCGTGGTTCGGTGGGCGACGCGTGTATTGGCGGGACAGTACTACTCGGACTGTGGCTGGGCTTCGGACGTGGGGAGCAGCGAAATCGCCGGGCGGCCGTCACCGTTGTTGCCATCGGAGCTTTCTGCGCCGCCTGCGTGATGTTTATTAATCAGGTGAAGTTCGGCAATCCCTTTAACTACGACCTTCACAAGCAAGTGTGGACCGCCTACGCTCCACACCGCCGTGAATTTCTCAGGGTCAACGCCAGCCCCTATGGTCCTAACTTTGTGATGTCCAATTTGTGGACATTGCTGCGCTTCGACAGTTTCCGACTCTCATGGGTGTTCCCCTTCATCACCCTGCCCCTGGAGCCCTCGGCCGTTTTTGGACACGTCTATTTCGACATGACCTACCCGATGCTGTCCCTACCCGATTCCATGCCGGCGCCCTTTATTCTCGGCACGCTGGGAACGCTGACTGTTTTTTGGCGACGGGCACACAAGAGCTTGGTTCCCTTACGCATTGTGGTACTGACCGGGCTAGCTGCGACCGTTCCGGTCATCTCGTACGGCTACATCGGTTTCCGTTATCTAGGTGACTTTGTGCCCTTCGTCGCCATTTCGAGTTCGATTGGGTTGGTGTATTGGTGGCCCCGTTTCTGGGATCGTTCCCGGCGATGGATGAGGGTGAGCGCCGGCTCATTGATGGTGCTCCTCCTCGCATGGGCCGTGGTGGTGAATGTCGGACCCTGCCTGCTGCCTCTCAATGGTTGGTCGAGCACGCAATCAATGAACTTCATTGATGCCGAAAAAGCACTCAGCGGGGCGTCATTTGATAGCCGGGTGCACTACAGCAGTACGCTGCCGATGTTCGCCGATGACGGTGAGCTGTACATCATCAATTCCTGTAGTTCTATGTACCTCGCGACTCAGAACTGGACCACCCAAGTGGACGGTTGGGATTTGATGCACACCACCTGGATTCCCTTGCTGTATCCACCAGGCGCGGGTCACTTTATGTCGCTGGTACTTCGAAGCCCCCTCACGGCGACGACACCGCCACAAGTTCTTGTGCAACGTCCCGATTTGCAGATAGTGATGACTCCCGTTGGCCCCAATAGGGCCATATTCAAATTGATACACACGCCGGAAGCGGCAACGCACACCTCGCAGAGCTTTGGACCCGTACGGGTGTTGCCGCATCGATTGAATATCGTGAGTGTTTTTACCGACACCGTCCGTGATCAATTCATATTCT